>Ga0129313_1000047_pt1 | contig 124947 bp, 104 predicted proteins | sample O1105metagenome_FD_94436 | JGI IMG/M metagenome (GOLD analysis project Ga0129313, IMG submission 94436) | Orangutan group fecal microbial communities from fecal samples from Wisconsin, USA - O1105 metagenome | ecosystem: Host-associated > Mammals > Digestive system > Large intestine > Fecal...
TCCAGCTTCCTTCAGATTCCACCTCACGATGGACACCCTTGCCTTCGGCTATATTCTTCCCACTACCGGGTGGATTCGGGACTTTAACCCGTTAGAAACGTGCGCCGCTAGGCGCACATGCAAATTATCCGGCTCTCGAAGATCTCGAACCGGATATCCAGAATGGTAACAGTTATGTCTGCGTAGAAAATGATAAGGTCGTTGCCACTTTTACACTTATCATCGGAGACGAGCCGAACTATCAACTCATTGAAAATGGAAGCTGGCGTTCCGAGGCACCATACGGAACCGTTCACCGCCTTGCATCTGACGGAACAACCAAAGGGATTGCACGGGCTTGCTTTGATTTTTGCAAGACACAGATCTCACATCTGCGTGTAGATACCCACAAGGATAATAAACCAATGCAGGCTTGTTTTAAGCAGAATGGATTTGAAGAATGTGGGATTATTTACGTCAGTGACGAGACTCCGCGGATTGCTTATGAATTTATTGGGATTTCTGAATAGAAAGGCATTTTTATGACAATCAATAGTATTTTAGAAGAAATAATAAACCTGGCAAAAAAATATTCTGCTTCTACCGTTATTCTTTTTGGTTCCCGTGCCAAAGGGACTGCGACAGAACGAAGTGATATTGACATCGCCGTATCCGGTATTCCAGATACAGAAAATCTACGGGAAGAGCTTGATAATTTACCCACTTTATACACAATAGACCTTGTCAATCTTGATGAATGTGGAAATCAGTTATTATTGGAGGATATAAGAAAATATGGACGAGAAATTTACAAAAAGATTTGAATCCTTTAAAAATTCACTGGCATCTCTTTCAGAAGCAAAGGAAAGAGATATGTCGGACTCATTTGTTCTCAGCGGTACAAGTGCCAAATTCAGTATTACTTTCGATCTTGCATGGAAAACAATGAAAGATATTCTGGTACAGTACTATGCCATTACTGGTTTTGTAACTGGCTCTCCACGTGAGGTTTTACGTGAATCATTTCAAGCTTCCTTAATCGATGGGGATGAATGGATGGATATGCTCAAAGTCAGAAATTTACTGGCACATGATTACGATGGTACGATCATTACAAATTGCTGTCAGACAATCATTCATGTCTACATTGACAAATTATACGACTACCAGAAAAAAGTAGAATCTATTTTTCATTCATAAATAAAAAAGAAATTTCCCGTGTCCGGCGCAGGAGAAAGTAACTTGCACTTTATCTTGCGATCAGACACGGGATTCTTATTTTACTCTATTCCATATTCTTTCAGAAGCTTTTCTTGATATTCAGAATCTTTTGTTGATCGCTCCAACTCCTCATAACGTTGCTCTTTCAACAACAAAGCATTCAACTGATTAATCGCATCACGCCCTTCTCTTCTTAATGTCTTCTCATGCAATTCTTTATTATATGTTGTCAAAATCATTTCCAACACCTCCGCTCGATGTTTTTTCAAAAAATCCGTCAACACATTCTGTCTGATACAGGCATCCATCGCCTTAGAAACCGCCTCTTCCATTGTATCTTCCAACTGCATATATTCCCTGACATACCGCACAAATATCGCATACTCTTCAAGCCGTCTACACTGACTCATCAACTCCTGATTATGACCGTAATTGATATTCAGCATAGTCGCCGTACATTCCAGGCATGATTTTTCATCATCTGCCATTTCAAAACAATCAGACAACTTTAATTCCGTCGAATCTGGCTCATTCTTTGTTCCATTATAAAAAACAATGTACTTCGGTTTCGGAAGCCGTAATCTTTTTTCCCCATATATATCCAGATCATTCTTTGCTACATATCCCTGATATAACCTTCCGAAATAAAACACACCACGCAGTGGCATATTGGGATTAAAGGTACTTTGATGTTCATACAGATTCATTGTACCACCCACCAGAAAGGATACATCATTTTTCATAGATAGATAAAGGACATCTTCTAATGTGTTTACTTCCAGATCATCAGGATTTTGATAGTCTGTATGGTTGATTGCATTATAAAGTTGTAACAGATCTTCTTTGTTATTAAAGATCATTCTCCATAACCGGTCTTTGTATTGCCGGTTGTGAGTTTGTTTGTTATGACGAATCTTTTTCTTTTGTTTTCTCATTTCTACCTCCATTATAATCGAAAACAGTTAATAAGTAAATTCGCCATATCTCATGTTTCGTGTAGATATAAAATTTTATCTACAATAAATAAACTCATATCTATATATGATTTGATTTTCTACATACGCCTTATTTCAAATAATACTGGTTTCCTTTGGCAGAAGCAATTAAAAAAGAATAAAATTTGTGTTATCATATTCATAAAGCTTTTAATCACTAACCATATATTTTCAGGAGGTCATTAACAGTTAAAGATAAATTATAAAATTATATAAGTAGATATTGAGTTTTATAAGATATTAGACTAGAATATTATTGAAAGGAGTTGATACTTTGAGTAAATATTATTCTATACACGAATTTTCAAAAATTATAGGCGTATCTGCTCAGACATTACGAAATTGGGATGCAAATGGAAAACTTCATCCGCATCATACTACAGTAAGTGGCTATAGATATTATTCTGATGAGCAACTCAACCAGGTAATAAATGTAAAGCCTAAAAATCGCATTACAATTGGATATTGTCGCGTTTCCAGCCATAAACAAAAAGATGATTTGGAACAACAGATTGATAATGTTAAGACATATCTTTTGGCAAAAGGACAGCCGTTTGAGATAATAAGCGATATCGGTTCTGGGATTAATTATAAGAAAAAAGGACTTCAGGAATTGATTAGACGAATCTCTCAAAATCAAGTTGAAAAGGTTGTTGTTTTATATAAAGACAGGCTATTGCGATTTGGTTTTGAGTTGATAGAATATATCGCTTCACTTTATAATTGTGAGATTGAGATTATTGATAATACTGAAAAATCTGAACAGCAGGAACTTGTTGAAGATCTGGTTCAAATAATCACAGTATTCAGCTGCAAATTACAGGGAAAACGAGCGAACAAAGCTAAGAAACTTATCCGGGAATTGATACAGGAGGAAACAGATGGTAAAAGCCATAAAAGTAATGCTGATACCAAATAACGTACAGAAAACTAAGATGTTTCAGTATGCAGGTGCTTCAAGATTTGCTTATAACTGGGCTTTGGCCAGGGAAAAAGAAAATTATGAAAAAGGTGGCAAATTCACTTCAGATTCAGAACTCAGAAAAGAATTTACAAAGCTCAGACATTCTGATGAATACGCATGGCTGCTGAATATTTCAAATAATGTAACCAAACAGGCAATCAAAGATGCCTGTACTGCGTATAAGAACTTTTTCAAGGGTTTGCAAAAATTCCCAAGATTCAAGTCTAAAAAGAGATCAATGCCGAAGTTCTATCAGGATAATGTTAAGATACAATTCAGTAATACCCACGTTAAGTTTGAAGGCTTTTCTTCCAGCAGGAAAGCAAATAAGCAGAAAATGAATTGGGTAAGACTTGCAGAACATGGACGTATTCCAACAGATGTTAAATATATGAATCCGAGAATATCCTTTGACGGATTGAACTGGTGGATCAGTGTATGTGTGGAATTTCCTGATTGCAAGGAAACACTTAATGATGATGGAGTTGGTATAGACTTAGGAATCAAAGATTTGGCTGTCTGCTCTGATGCTGTTAAATATAAGAACATTAATAAGAGTCAGAAAGTAAAGAAACTAGAAAAACAGAAACGCAGATTACAGCGTAGTATCTCTCGTTCTTACGAGAAGAATAAGAAAGGGGAAAGTTACTGCAAAACCAATAATGTAATCAAAAAGGAAAAACTTTTATTAAAACGAAATCACAGATTAACAAACATCCGTAAAAACTATTTGAATCAGACCATATCTGAGATCGTAAATCGAAAACCAAGATTTATCTGTATTGAAGATCTGAATGTCAGCGGAATGATGAAAAATAGACATTTATCCAAAGCAGTTCAGGAACAAGGATTTTTTTGGTTTAGAAAACAGCTTGAATACAAATGCAGTGATAAAGGGATCCAGCTTATTGTGGCTGATCGGTTTTATCCATCATCAAAGCTTTGCAGCTGTTGTGGAAATATCAAAAAAGATTTGAAATTATCTGACAGGGAATATAGATGTGAGTGTGGGAATATAATTGACAGAGATTTCCAGGCATCAATAAATCTTAAGGGTTATGGAGAACGATTTGCAAGCTGACACTGAAACGTTAATGCAAATATGTACGGATACGTTAGTCCGGAATTTACGCCTATGGAGAGTACAAGAACTTGTGAGTAGATAGATATTTATATCATCAAAAGCATACTCGTTGAAGTAGGAATGAAACATAGAAGTTTGTAACTTTTTATAAGTTTTCAGTAACGGCTTAACTTCATGTACTATCCACTCGCACAACAAGAATTTGAATCTTACCTTAACGGATACGACCGCGAAAATGACCGCATCAAATTAAAGATCATCCACACCTACGGCGTTGTAAAGCAGGCAGAAGAGCTTGCCGGAAGGATGCATCTTTCAGCCGAAGACACCGACCTTGCAAGACTCATTGCACTCCTTCACGACATCGGACGTTTTGAACAGTTAAAGCGCTACGACAGCTTTGAGCCGGGCACAATGGATCACGCTGCTTACGGTGTAAAGGTGCTTTTTGATGAAGGCATGATCCGCCGCTTTCTTCCGGAGGATAAATGGGACTCCATCATTTACACTGCAATCGCCCATCACAGCGATTATGAACTCCCTGAGATCTCAGATCCGCAGACACTTTTACACGCAAAGCTGATCCGTGATGAGGACAAGCTGGACAACTGCCGGGTAAAGCTCGTAGACTCCACAAGCACCTTTATTAACGTTTCTGAAGAAGAACTCGGCACACAGAATATAACCCAAAAGGTATACGAAACAGTGTTTGAAAATAAATGTATCCTTTCCGCAGACCGCGTCACACAGATGGATTACTGGGTATCTTATATCGTCTATTTCTTCGATATTAACTTCAAAGAAAGCTTTGATATTATAGCGGAAAATGACTATTTAAACCGCATTATCGACCGGATTCCATATAGCAATCCTTCTACAAAAAAGCAAATGGAAAAAATTCGGACTTATATGCAGAAGTTTATTAACTCACATACAGACAGTCGGTTATCTTAACCTTCTTAGTTCACGAAATCAAGGAACTGACATACGCGCTTTCATAGGAGCAAATTCTAAGATCTATTTGCACCTTGAAAGCGCGTATATATTTTTCCTGATTTTTTTCATCCTCCTATTGTATTATTTGTATTATATGATATAATACAATCAATTCTCACAGAAAGGAGATGCCGATATATGATTATCAAGATCAACATGCAGTCCGAAGTCCCAATCTACCTTCAGCTGCGCAACGAGATTGTCAAAGGAATCGGACGTAGTGAATTCGAGCCGGGGGAATCACTTCCGACCGTCCGCCAGATGGCAACAGATCTCGGAATCAACACCATGACCGTCAGCAAAGCTTACCAGCTTTTGAAGGCAGAAGGCTTTCTCGAGACAGACCGCCGTAAGGGAACAACCATCTGTTATCCCAATTCTTCTGCTCCACAAGATAACCGCTTTGACGAAAAGCTGGCAGACGAACTGGAACTTTTAAGCGCAGAAGCAAAGTTCCACGGCATGAATCTGACAGACTTCCTGGAACTCTGCCAGAGAGCATTTAGCGAAATGGAGGCGACAGCGAAATGATGATGCTGATTATATTTTTAATTACAGACATTTCCATGGTCGGCATCTTTGCCGGAGTCTATGGAAATATTGCAAAATACCGGGAAGGAATGCTGATGGGAGTCCATATTCCCAAATCTGAGCTTGAACATCCCGACATAAAAGAGCTTCTCCAGCTTTATAAAAAGCGTAACCGCCAGTTTTATTTATGGAACATGCTTGCAGGAATTGCGGTATGCCTGCTTTGCTTTACTTACTTTTCTATTTTTATTACCGTATGGACACTGTGGTTCGTAGAATTCTGCCTTCTTACCATCCTCCGTGTCTATCATTATCACCAGAAAGTATACGACATTAAGCAGAAAAATGGATGGATCAGCTCAGCAAATGCAGATGTGTCCGCTGCAGTGGATACCCGCACTTCCTCACAAATTGCGAAAAAGATACTGCCGGCAAAGCTTCATCTGATCCCGGCTGCAGTGATTCTGATCCCGCTGTTTTTCCCTCAGATCCGTACTTATCTTCTGAACGAAAGTGATGGCAGAATCATGTTCCTCTGCACAATTCTTGTTTCGGCAGCTTACATGGGTGTCGGCTATTTCTTCGCCCATATGCCAAACAAAATTTACAGTGAAAATTCACAGATCAACCTGCAGATCAACGCACTGGAAAAGCGTTTATACACCGTATTCCTTTTCCTCTCCAACATTTGCAATACCGGCGCCTATCTCGGGATCATCCGGGATATTGCATCCAGCAACTGGATTGGCGGAGTTGGAATGGGAATCTACATTTTCCTCGAACTGGTACCGGCTGCCATCATATTGATCGTGTTTTTCTGGCTGCGTAAAGAAAAAGAGCGGATCCTCGCCCAGGACAGCACACCATTTTATATTGATGACGACTATTACTGGCGAAAAGGCTGGTACAACAATCCAAACGACAAACGGTATTTTGTACAGGACCGTGTGAACAGCATGAATTATTCTCTGAACTACGGACACCCTTCTGCGAAATACGTCACCGGAGGAATGCTCGTCGGCACCGGGCTTCTTCTCCTCTGGATGTGTATCCTCTGTATCCGGATCGATTTTACACCGATCCGCCTGACCGGAAATGCTGCCCAGTATTCCATCACATCCGGCTACAAGACAGCAACCTTTGACCTCGCCGATGTGGAGTCTGTAACCCTTCTGGATACCCTGCCAGATGAGAACTTCTACCGGACTGACGGCTCCGAGGATAACAGCAAACTTCTCGGCAATTTCCGCGGCAGCAAAACAGGGCATTGCCAGATGTATATCTGGATCGAACACGCTCCGATCCTCCAGATCAAAACAAAAAATACCACCATTTTTCTGAACAGCAACAACGAAGCACAGACTAAAGAATGGTACGATCAGTTAAAGGATGAAATTTCTTCGAATAAATAAGCCTTTTTCATTACCATAATAATTCATAATGTGAAATATCTTGTAAAGTGTAACACGTCATGCTACAATTATGTTAAGATGTTGCGGTCAAAAGGTATTTAAAAATATACGGTTTTCACAAAGATAAAAGTTTTCAGAAAGGACTGTAGACAATGACACTTCAAGAATGTTATGTAAAAATTGGTGGCGATTATAATGATATTCTTCACCGGTTTATGAATGAAAATATGGTACGCAAATTTGTCCTCAAATTTCCGCAGGACAACAATATGGCTTTATTTGAAGAATCCTGGGCTAAAAAGAACTACGAAACAGCATTTCGTGCAATGCATACCTTAAAAGGTGTTGCCATAAACCTTGGATTTACTGCACTTTACAATGCCAGCAGCGCTCTGACCGAAAAGCTCCGCAACCAGGAATATGACAATCTTGACGGTATGATCGCCGATGTCAAAAAACAGTATGATATCGTGATCGAAGCAATTGCAGCCCTTGACTAAATCTTAAAACACTGACGATAAACAGGAAGAGACTGCTTCACCGCAGCCTCTTTTTGTTATGTTTTTCTATAGCTTTTTCTTCAGCATTTCCGGATTTGATGCATAGGAGAGAGCCGTCTCCGCCGTGATCCTTCCCTCTTTATACAGATTCAGAAGACCAAAATCCATCGAATGCATTTCTTCTTTATTAGATGAATACACGATTCCATCTATCTGCGGAACCTTATTGTCGCGGATCATATTGCGGATCGCCGGAGTGATCGTCATGACCTCAAATACCGGGACCTGTTTTCCATCCACTGTCGGCACAAGCTGCTGTGAAATTACAGCCTGCAATACCATGGACAGCTGAACTGCAATCTGCCTCTGCTGGTTTGCCGGAAATACATCAATGATACGGTCAACCGTATTTGCTGCTCCGATCGTATGCAAAGTAGAAAATACCAGATGCCCGGTTTCCGCTGCTGTCATTGCCACATCGATCGTCTCATAATCACGCATTTCCCCAAGCAGGATCACATCCGGGCTCTGCCGGAGCGAAGCACGTAGCGCATTAACGTAGCTTTCCGTATCCACGTTAATCTCCCTCTGGCTTACAATACTTTTATCATGCCGGTGCAGATACTCGATCGGATCTTCCAGCGTAATGATATGCTTTTCCATTGAATGATTGATCTTATCCACCAGACAGGCAAGCGTAGTAGATTTTCCACTTCCCGCCGGTCCTGTCACAAGCACCAGTCCTTTTGACAGGTTATAAAAGCTCATCACCGGGGCCGGAATCCCGATCTCATTCGGCTCCGGCAGTTCAAATGTGATCACACGGATAACGGCTGAGAGCGCACCCCTCTGTTTGTACGCACTGACACGGAATCTCGAAAGTCCCGGAATAGCAAAAGAAAAATCATCATCTCCTTTTTCTTCAAGAACCCGGATGTCCCTTCCTCCTGCCAGCTTATATAATTCCTCAACGCATTCTTTCGTCTGCGGCGGCATCAGCCTTTCTTCCTTCTCCCTGCAGATTCTTCCATTTGCCCGATAAGAAACCGGAAGACCTGCTACAACAAATATATCCGATGCATGATTTGAAACTGCCTGCTGAAGCAGTACAATGATATCCATAGCTCAAACTCCTTTCGCGTCAGTCACTTCCAAGGACCGGAAGTGTTGACTTTTCTTCCCATTTCTCAGATGCTGACTCTTTCCATTTTACAACCTTCTGCGTTCCCTTTACCGGATCTGCCAGGATCTCGACTTCCAGATTCTGACTGTCCGTGACCGGAACCACATAGGAAATATCCAGATTCTCTCCGTCTTCTTCAGCTGTCACGCCCTCAATCTGCCGAATCGCAAATACAGGATCCTCTTTTGCAAATGCATCATCGATCTGCGCCATGATCTGCGCCGCTTTTGCATTTGCCTCACAATACGCCGTTTCCCGGCTGGCAAGCTGCTGGCTATAACTCTGATCCCTTTTTGCACTTGACAGCGAGAGTGTGGCAAATGTCACCAGACACAGGATCACAAAGATCACAAGCAGATATGACGTTCCGATCTGAATCCCCGGGTACGATCCCCGTTTCTTTTTCTTCATCCCGTCACTCCCTTTCCGTGCCTGTCATCCGGTCTGTTTCCACCGAATAGATTTCTTCCGGCTGTTCTCCGGACAGGCGCTGCACCGTAAATGTTCCATGCAAAAGCTTTCCATCCGGCTCCACCCGGATCACGATCTCATACGAAGCCTCATCCTTACTACATTCCTGCCAGTCTGTGTCATAGAAGACCTCCGTGTCCTCCGTCAGCGCATCCGCAAGAAAAAGCTCTGTATACCCGGAAACCTTCTCAAGCGCCGTATTCAGTTCCTGTGTCCCGCGGCTGATCGTGTGCGCCTTCACAAAAATCTGCACACACACCGCAGAAGCAAGGCAGAAAAATAAAATTGCAATCATCAGTTCCAGCAAAAACAGGCTGGAACGCTTTGCCGGTGTCCGTTCCATAAATCTTCTCCAATCTATCTTGCAGCGCTCTTCACACTGACAAATGTATCTGTCTTTTTCCCATCTTCATTTTCACAATACAGATGAAAAATCCCATCTGAAGTTTCCTTGGCCTCGAAGTCCTTTGTTTCCAGGATCTTCCGTCCATCGGATGCCTTTGCTTCCGTTCCATCCTGGATAAAAAGCTCTCTTAAATATCCATCATACGCATACAGATATGTCACATATTCCTTCTCACCATAACGCTGCCGGATCACGAGAGCATTTTCCCCATCAAAAGTTCCATCTTCTATCGCACCATTTTCATCATTCTGGTGCATTTTCTCCGTCACATAGGCAAGTGCCGTCCGTCCCGAATAGGAATCCGACGAGGCCTTCACCTGCCGGCTGTAAAATCCCGATGCAAGAACCACAATGGCGACTGATGATGCCGCCAGCACGAAAAAGACTGCAAGAGGAAAAAGAAAATCAATCACATGCTTTTTTTCATTTCTACGCTTCATGTCCATTTCCTCCTATCGTTCGATCACCGTAATGTCCGGAAGAATATTGGCACCGGCAATCTGATAATCAATAAAAAACTGCTTCTTGTCATACTGGATCCCACAGTTTTCCGTCAGATCATCAAGCGTCTCCGGATAGTGTCCTTCCAGCGCATAGTACTGCGTCACACCACGCCAGAGTGCATTTTCCAGACTTTCCTTCTGCCTGCGTCTTGTCGTGTCCGAAAGCCTTTCAAATCCACTGAAAAAAGCACTGCAGATACATACAAACAGCAGAAGGGACAGACAGAAATTCCGAAGTGGGCGCTGCCGTTTTCCGTGATAAAACCGTTCCCGTTCTTTTCTCCACATAGCATACGCCTCCTAAAGTCCTGACATAATTCCAAGAAGCGGAAGCATAACCGACAGAAGGATCGTTCCGACGATCACCGACAGGATGATCACCAGCGTCGGTTCCAGAACTGCGATCATAGAAGAAAGCTTTTCATCCACTTCCTCCTCACACTCATCGGCAATCCTTCCCATCATCTCATCCATCATTCCGGCTTTCCCGGCAATGGATGTCATCCGCGCATAAACACCTGTGAAGATTCCGGCTTTCACCAGTGCCTCTGCGATATCCGTTCCATTTTCCATATCCGCTTTGCATTCTGTTACTTTCTTCCGGAAATCATCATCCTCGATCAGGTTCTCTGAAAATTCCATTCCCTGTTCCGGCGTCAGTCCGCTTTTCAGTGCCAGTGACATTCCTCCGGCAAACCGGCATGCCGACAGCTTATCCTTCAGCTCCCTTGAAAATGCAAACCCGGATCCGATGTGATACAGTTTCTTTCTTCCGCTCTCTGTCTTTATAAAATAAATACCCGCACAGACGATCACCGCCAAAAGTACCGCAAACACCGCCGAATATCTGGAAAGAGCATTGCCTGCAAGCAAGATCCCTCTTGAAAATCCGGTCATTTCCTGACCAAACTGGCGGAACACCTGATCAAATACCGGCATAACCTTTGTCATCAAAATGATAATGATCACCAGCATCATCCCGATCATCAGAAGAGGGTAGGAGATGGCACTCCGGACACTTCTCCTGATTGCTTCCTCTCGGTCATAATGCTCCGCCAGAGATTCCATTACTTCATCTAAAGTTCCTGTCTCTTCTCCAATCTGCGTCATACGGAGCAGATACTCTGGAAATACTTTCGTCTCTTCCAGTGCCTGATCCAGCCTGCCCGTATCCATCACTGACTGATAAATCTCATCCAGCAGCTCTTTTTCTGCCTTCGTCTGCGCATCCTCCCGGAGAAGATCAACTCCCTCCATGGAAGAAATCCCAGACTTCAAGATCATTGCCATTTCACTGCAGAACGAAGCAATTTCCAGATTCGTAAGCTTCTCCTGCTGTGTCCGCTTTTCCATATATGCCATCCTCCTTTTCACATTCCTGCCACATTCTTCTTATCCGGCTTCCTTTTATCTAATAGGTATACTTTGTGACATAATTCTTTCCATTTCCCACATACTTCTTCACATCCGAAGCACTGTTGTTTGCAGCAAGCGTCGGATCCATGATCGACCAGTTCTTTCCGTCAAATTCAATGATGTTATCCACCCAGCCGATCTCATCAACATAACAGCTGATCCATGCATGATACACATCACCGGAATAGCCGACCTCCAGCTTCGTCGGAATCCGCTGCGACCGGAGCATTGCCGACATCAGTGCCGCATAATCAAAACAGATTCCTTTCCCGGTATCCAGTGTCTCATCCGGATCCGGTGTGTACCCATACGGAACATTCTCCGCTTTCTTTTTATCATAGGAAATATTTTTAATTACAAAATTATAAATCTGCGTTACCACATCCAGATTAGAATAGCATTCTTTTCCCGCAAGGCTCTCGCCCTTTTTTACACACTTGGAATCTGCCGTGAAATTCACATAATAATTCGGATGCAGAAACGGGGCAAATTCATCTGTGATCTGTACGTCCAGATCCTGGGTAAAGCTTACCGCATACAGATTGTCATCTACAGACACACTCTCCAGAAGTGTTACCTTATAAGAACCATTCCCGCCCGGAAGCGGATAAACCGCATAATCACCAACAACCGTAACCGGATAGGTATACTCTGTGCCATCCGGGGATGTCACCTGGATCTTGACTTTTTCATTACTTCCATTATAACAGATCATCACATAGCCATCCGCCGTATGGGATGCATCCAGTACAACCAGGTCATTTCCATATGTTACTTCACCGGAAGCCTCCGTCTGAAGCACCTGCGCCGATGGATCTCTCGGATCCCCCTTTTCCCCGGACTGGCTTTTTTTTCCCTCCGATGCACATCCGCCAGGTATCAGTACACCTGTCAGAAATAGCAGAAAAAAGAAAAGAAAAATCCTCTGCCAGCGTCGTTTTTGTTCATATAAACCGTTCTGCCGCACAGAATTCCTCCTTTCTTTTCCACAGTGAAACAGTCCCAAAAACTCAACTAGAAAAATTATAGCATAACAAAAATATTAAAAGAAGTTATTTGGTCTAAAATGCTTTAATTTATTTGACAAAAAAATTAAAGACCATTACAATAGAAATCAGTTATAAACCATCACAATAGTAAAATTGGGGGTTAATTTATGAGTGATCATTTACCTGTCTTAAAAGTTCGTTTATTCGGAGGATTCTCAGCAAGCTACGGAGAGATTCCCGTATCATTCGGACGCAACACAACGACAAAAGCAATGAAATTGTTGCAGATATTACTCTACCATGGCGATACCGGTATCTCCAGAGATAAGCTTCTTGATGAACTGTACGGAAGAGAAGAACTTGCCGATGCTGCCAACAACCTTCGGGTAACCGCACACCGTCTTAAAAAGATCATCGTAGATGCCGGACTTCCGAGCCATAATTATATCAACATCAAAAAAGGTATTTACCGATGGGATGCTCCGATGCCGACCGAAGTTGATGCACATCAGTTTGTGATTCTGTCAAAAGATGTGCAGGCGTGTACCGATAAGGTAAAAAAGCTGGCACTTCTTAAGAAGATCTGTCTGATGTACAGTGGAGAATTTCTTCCGGAACTCTCGGGAGATGAATGGGTCCTTGTTGAAAGCGTCTACTATAAGAATATTTATTCCGAATCCCTTCAGGAGCTCTGTAAGCTTCTGATCGAACGCGGAGATTATGAAGAGGCGCTTCGTTTCTGTGAGCCGGCATGCCAGTTATATCCGTTCGATGAATGGCAATCCGTCCGCATCGACTGCTATATGGCATTGAACCGCTATAAGGATGCTGTGCAGGAATATGAGAACACTGCCAAATTATTTTTCGAAGAGCTTGGAATCCGCCCTTCTGAACATATGATGCAGCAGTTCGAGCAGATGAGCAGCCGCCTTAACTACAAACCACAGGAACTCGGCGACATCAAGGAACGTCTGAAAGATGACGATGTACGCGGCGGTGCTTTTTACTGCAGCCTGCCAAGTTTCCGTGACAGTTACCGTCTCGTTTCCCGAATCATTGAGAGGAACGGACAGTCCGTATACTTAATGTTATGTAGCATCACCAACGGAAAAGGAATGCCGATGGACAAGCCGGACAAGCTTGAAGCTCTTTCAGGTGAGCTTCAGAATACGATCCAGCAGTGTCTACGTAAAGGAGACTCCTTTACCAAATACAGCCCATCACAGTTTCTGATACTTCTCGTTGGTACGAATAAAGAGAACTGCAGCATGATTTTCGACAGAATCCAGAGATACTTCTCCAGAGAGCATAAAAGCTGGAAGCAATACCTGGACTACTTCGTGTCCTCTGTAGCCGAAGTAGACCGGCAAGATTCATCGATTCAGTTCAATACTGAGAATAAAACCTGGTAAGCTGCAATCATGTTATCTTCGCAGCAGGGCAGAAATGGGGATAATTTATGGAACAGAACTATCAAATCAGTTGGTATGCACCAAATTTTATTAACATGTGTATTGATAATATTAATGATGAAGAGCTGTCCGGTCGCATTTATCACTGCTACAGCAAAGAGCCCTGGAAATTCACCAATATCCTTCAGCTGATCGAATTAGCCGATGATTTTTTCGACAAACTCGAATTTCCACAGGCATCCACCAGCGCACGTTCTTTCACTTCAATCCAGTTTTCAGGTGTTGACCGGCTTGATAAAGTACGGTCACCGGAAGATTTCATCGAGAATCGTGGACAAAAAGGGACTTTCTTTCTCAATGTCAGATACCGCCAGAATTCATCCTGGCAGGGCATCGTCCGCTGGATTGAAGGTAACTCTACGCAACAGTTTGTAAGCGTACTTGAACTGCTTAAAATTCTCAGCAATGCATTAACTTAAATGAATGGCATTATGAGAGATATCATTACATGAATGAATAAGAATTATACAGGCATTGTCTGATCACCGAATGTGATCGGACGGTGCCTTTTAATTATCGTAAAATTTTATTCTTTTTTAATTGCTTTTCACAAAAGACTCCAGTACCATTTGAATAGGCGTATGTAGAAAATCGAATCATATATCATATATGAATTCTTTGATTGTAGAAAAAATTATATATCTACATGAAACATGAGATATGGCGAATTTACTTATGAACTGTTTTCTATTATAATGGAGGTAAGCAATGGAAAAACAAAAGAAGAAATCTCGCCATAGCAAACAAACCCACAACCGGCAGTATAAAGACCGGTTATGGAGAATGATCTTTAATAACAAAGAAGATCTGCTGCAGCTTTATAATGCAATCAACCATACAGACTATCAGAATCCTGATGATCTGGAAGTAAACACATTAGAAGATGTCCTTTATCTGTCCATGAAAAATGATGTATCCTTTCTGGTGGGTGGTACAATGAATCTGTATGAGCATCAAAGCACTTTTAACCCAAACATGCCGCTTCGCGGAGTCTTTTATTTCTCCCGGGTATATGAAGGGTATGTTGCAGATAATAATCTGATGATCTACCACGAAAAAAGAGTACGGCTTCCAAAGCCGAAATATATTGTCTTTTACAATGGTACAAAAAAACAGCCAGATTCCATGGAGTTAAAGCTTTCAGACTGCTTTGAAAATACAGATAACGAAGCACCTTGCCTGGAATGCACCGCAACCATGTTGAACATCAACTATGGTCACAATCAGGAACTGATGAAGCACTGCAGAAAGCTTGAAGAGTATTCCATATTCGTCCAATGTGTCAGGGAATATATACAGTCGGAACCTTCTGTGGAAGATGCATTAGAAAAAGCAATTGATACCTGTATTCACCAGGATGTGTTGGCAGATTTTCTCAAGAAACATCGAGCGGAGGTGACGAATATGATCCTGACAACATATGACAAAGACTTATATGAGAAAGCCTTGAAGGAAGATGCCAGAGAAGAAGGTAGAGCGGAAGGTAGAGAAGAAGGTATGGAATATCTAAATCAGCTAAACAAATATCTCTTAAAATCCAAACGCTACAATGACCTCGAACGCGCTACCGAAGACATCGAATACCAAAAGAAACTATTAAAAGAATTTGGCATTGAATAAAAACTAAATAACCCTTCCCCCCCTATCCCGTGACTGATCACCGTCTAAGATGCAGTGCATCTCCCCAATATCAGTCACGGGATCTTTTTGTCCGGAAAATCCCTCTCCCTCACCGCTATAACCAGCTTACTCCTTTTATATGCGCTCCCCGCAATCTATACTTTTTGCACTTCCATCACATTATTCCCCACTTTTACTTCTATTCTAATATCCCAATACATATAGTAGAGTCAGACGCAAATATTACGCACTCCTACAAATCATGATGTTGTGGTCAAAAGGTATTTTGCACTCTTTGATACCAGATTGCTACGTGCTTTGCACTCTCGCAATACTCAAAAACATTCGTAATCCGCTCACTTTTCTTTGAAAAATGGCTACTTACTCATGTTTTTGGCGGATCAAGAGGTCAAAAATCCTCTTGCAAGCAAGCTTGCATCGGCTTTCTGACCTTTTGACCCTGGTATCAAATCATTATATTATTACAAAAACATGACTATTTCTTGTTATAAGTTAAAAAAGTTAATATTTTTCGTTATTGGTAATGATTCACGTAATGCTTTGTCAGATACAATACCTATATAAGATAAAAAAGTCTAAATAATTAGGAAGGGCAGATGAAAACTGACATGAATAAAAAGCAAAAAAATACAAGAACTTTTTTAATAAAAATCATGGATCAGCAGAACGGTACCTGGCAGGGCAGCGTTACCTGGGTGGAAGAGCAGCGAGAGCAGCATTTCCGCAGTGCCCTTGAATTATTGAAGCTGATAGACGGAGCACTTGATAACAATTATGAAGTCAGAATTGAGGAATAGAAGGAGGACGCCATGAAAAGTAATACAAAGAAACGTTTAATAGCATTCATGCTTTGCATGGTACTTGTGCTTAGCAGTGCGACATCAGCATTCGCTGATGATAATGTGGATGGATTAAATGCCAAAACAGGCTGTCAGGCCATGACACTGACACAAGAAATGAAAAATGTGGATGACCAGACCATAGGTACTGTATATGCAGACATTCCTGAAAATGCTTTCTATCTGGATGATCCGTCAGACGAAATTACGATGGATCTTTCAAAAGTTGAAAATGAGGAAGATATTTCAGATGCGATTCAAAGCAATCTGAAAGAAAATGAAGCACTTACAGATGCGATCATGTGTAAGGTTGATTTTAAAGTAAATGGTGTGTCAGCAGAACCTAATACAGCCATTGCACTTCGCTTTGAAAATCTAAATATGAATTTAGAAAATGCAACTGCTTTTAGCCATGATACTTCATTAAAAATAATTGACAAAACAGTAGTTTCAGCCGGAGAAGAACAGGCACTTCAAATCTCAGCAGATAAAAATCAGATTTATGGCTTCTACACAACAGAAACAGTATCTGAAGAAGAAAACGTAGCAGAACCGGTGGCATTGAATGATGATGCCGCAACAGTGGCAACAGGTGATTCTACTTATACAATAGCAGCAACAAAACAGCTTCAGGTACATGTGACTTACCGGGTAAGCGGTACGAATGAAAAACTATTTGCCAGCAAGACTTATACGTTGAAACAAGGAGGAACACTGAACCTTGCAGCTCAGAAGAGTGACAACTATACAGTCGCTTCAGTATATAGAGCAGATGAAAATGGAAATAAAACAGGAAATGCGTTAAGTCTGAGACAGGATGGTAAGATTGCAGAGAGTCTGAGTGAGAATACAAATTACTGTGTATTCTATCAGGCGACTACGGATAACGATTTCAGAGGAAATGTTACATTTTATGATTATCAGATCAATCCACCAGCAGGACAGAAGAGCATCAATGATCCATCCTACTACGGTAAAGCAGACAACAACAGACGTTTTGCAATGGGCAATAGTGGATATAGAAAATCTGGAGAAAAATATTCTGTATACAAAAATTACATTGACGGACAGGACGATGTAGATATCAATGAATATAATGAAAAGCGTCAATTTTATATTTACAAAGATATTATTACCGGCGTAAATGTAAGTACCGGAGCCCTGGTTATGGGTACAAATAAAGATGGTAACCAGATTGTAGAACCGGGACTATTTACAACAGAAAATGCCGGAGAAGGCTCTGGAAAACAGTATTATACAGACTTTAACTTGAAATTTAACCGGACAGGTAATGAGTATAGACTCTCCGCTGTTGAAAGAAGTGGGCAAACCGTTGTTTCTGACATGAGTTATTTCTTCCCATTGGATGCTTACAAAGGAAAAGAAAAGGATGGCGGTGAAGCATTCAGTGATACAAATCATAACTATTACTTTGGAATGCGTTATGATATCCAGTTCAAATTAAAAGATTACATTGGAGCACTGACTTACAGCTTTACAGGTGATGATGACCTCTGGGTAGTTATGGATGGTAATCGGGTTGTGGTCGATGTCGGTGGTATTCATGACAAGATGGATGGCAACGTAGATCTGTGGACCGTTTTTCTTGGAAAGGAAAAATACACAGATGCGGAGAAAGAAGCCTATGTTGCAGAACATGGTTCGGATCCCCATCAACTGACGGTACTGTATCTGGAACGTGGTGCATATAAATCAAACTGTAACATGACTTATGTACTTCCAAACAGCAGTATCGTAAATCCGGGTGAGATTCAGAATACAAGCCTTACTTTTACAAAAACAGATGCTGAAACTGGAAAAGGTCTGGAAGGCGCGGAATTTGGTGTTTATGATGATGAAGCTTTAACCTCATCACTTGGAACAGTAAAAAGTGATGAAAACGGAACTGTTACATTGAGCAACCTTTCCTATGGTGACGTATATTATCTGAAAGAAACAAAAGCTCCAAGCGGCTATGTGGCTGGAAATACTGTTTATAAAGTAGTTGTAGAATCTCAGAGCGGTACACCGACAGCAAAAATGTTTGCTGTCGGTGATAAAGCTGAAACTGCTGTGACAGCTGTTCCGAATGCCAAAGCAAATTGGGAACAGTCAAAAACAGCACAACTGGTTGATTGGAATGCCCGTACATATGATATCACACTCAGTGCATCATCACTGGTGAAGACAGCCGAGACAATCGAAAGACCGGTAGATGTATCACTTGTTATTGATACTTCAGGAAGTATGCGGTGGGATGCATCTTATGAGTTGATTGGAGAAAAGGAACTTTCAGAGTTAGATACCAGTAAAACATATTATTATTGTAGTGATAATAGTTGGTATGAAATGAAATATAGGAAGTCAGGCTGGTATAGTAGATGGGCTGGATATAGTAGTAACTCGTGGGAATATCAAGGAAAAGCAAGTTCTAGCTCTAAATATACCGTATACAGCAAAAAGAACAATGAAAAAACTCGTATTCAGGCAGTAAAGGATGCTGCAACATCCTTTGTAAACAATTTACGGACAACATCTCCAAACAGTCGAGTTTCTGTAACCGGTTTCAGTAAAAGTGTAAATACTGATACATCACTGTTACGTGTCGACGTGGAAAGCGAATATAAGCAGATTATTTCAGCCATCAATGGGTTGGGGTCTACAGGAGGAACATATCAGCATTTAGGTTTAAATGCTGCAAAAAGCAAATTGGATGCCAGCAACATTGCTGACAAATATGTGGTTCTTCTGACAGATGGAAAATCAGATGCTGCAACAAATGCAGAAGAAGCGGCTACGGCTGTTAAGAATGCAGGCATCAAGCTGATGACCATCGGTGTTGGTCTGTCAGAGGAAACAACGACCTGGTTGGCTGGCTTGTCATCTGGCACAGGATATTCCTTTAATGCATCCAGTACTCAGGAAATCAATCAGGCATTTGCTTTCGTAAGTCAGACCATTGAAGATACGCTTCCGATTTCCGGAGCTGTTGTAAGAGACTACATTGATCCGAGATTTGAACTTGTGACACCAGAAACAGATATTGCAGCTATGGGCGGCGAAATCAAGAAAGATGAAACAACCGGTCAGACTTACATTGAGTGGAACAATGCAGTTATTGGTAAAAAAGGTACAGATGGTACACCAGGATGGAGCAAGATCATTCGGGTAAAAGCAAAAGATGTTTATATCGGTGGCAACGATGTTCTTACCAATGGACCGGAATCCGGTATTACAGTCGGAACCGATGATCGGAAGTTTAATCAGCCAACCGTAAATGTAAAAGTTGATTTCAATGTCAATAATGGCGAAAAAACGATTTTCAAAGGTGACAAACCGGGAGACTATATTGATGAAGCAAAATTGAATGAAGTAACAAAGCTGAAATCAACAACAGGTACAGAATATACGATGCTGGATGATGTGACAATCACAACAAAATGGTATAAAGATGCAGCTTGTACAGACGAAATCATTAAAACTGAGATCTTGAATACACCATTGACGGAAGAAACTGTTTATTATGCAAAAGTTACAGTAACTCCGAAATCAGATGGTACAGCATCAGCAGCAAATTCCATTGGCAATAAAAATGGAAACTGTACACAAGATGGCAAGAATTATTACGCAGTTACTTCGGAAGGTGTTACAAAAGATGGTACTTACACAATTAAACTTATATCCGGTGAGATTAATATTACTAAGAAATTAGAAAATGCAACAGATACTAATAAAGATTTTAACTTTACAATTACCAAAACAGATGTAACACCGAATCAGGAAATTGCGACTGTTAAGGTAACTGTAGCAGCAGGTCAGACAACAGGAACGCTTGCAGGTGATGAACTGAAAAAAGTTTCCAGTCTTGCAAGAGGAACTTATGTAGTAACCGAGAATGAGACAAGTGGTTATGATGTAAAAGGAATTCTTGAAGGCACAGAAACAAATTGTCAAATTGCTGGCAAAACGGATGACACCATCACATTTGTTATGGGTAGTGATAAAGATGGAGAAGATGTTATCACAAATAACACTTATAACAATCCAGCCGGAAGACTTGGTGTGGTAGAATATACCAATGAAGAAGTAACAAGTGGCTGGGGAATCAAAAAAATAAGTGCAAGCAGTGATGATCCATACATCTATCTGAAAGGTGCAAAATTTAAGATAACATCAACAACAAATAACACCGTATCATATTACGGAAAATCAAATGAAGATGGATTGCTTATATGGTATAACACAGAGGCGTGTGCAGATACAGACCAGATTGCAACACTTCCAAAAGGAACTTATACAATGGAAGAAAAAATTGCACCGGCTGGATATAAATGCAGTACTGAAAAATGGCAAATTCAGATTATGAGAAACGGTGCATTAAAGTCCATTACATCATCTGTAAATGGTACACCTATTAAAACAGTAACCGAAGAAGTAAATGGTAAGAATGTGGTATATTATCTTTACCAAAACGAAGCTTTATACGCCCTCCCACATTCTGGAGGCACCGGAATTTACTTGTATATGATTGGCGGCATGTTACTTATGTTTGCGGCCATATGGATCTTATATAAAAACAAATGCAAGGAGGTGCTGGGAAAATAATTGTAAGAATTAATTTTTCAGTGGCTTCTTGCCACACAAAAACGTTATTATCCCATATGAGGGGACAATAAAAAATGGGCAAAGCCCTTAAAAGAAAAGGAGACAACAATATGAAGAAGATGAGAAAAATCTTTGCAGTGTTATTAACACTGGCTATGGTACTCGGAATGAGTATGACATCGTTTGCAGCTGAAAAATCTGCAACAATTACAGTAACTGGATTAGATAAAGATGCAACTGTAACCTATACACAGATTATCGAACCAGATACCACGACTGCAACAGGTTGGAAATTCACCAATGCTGACTATGCAAAGGCATTTACTGGTAAAGAAGATGAGGTAACAGCAGAACAACAGCAGAACATTATTTGGAAACTGTTAAAACTGAAAAACCCTTCAACAACAATGCAAAATGAACCATATGGTGTTGTAGCCTACACAGCTCAGGAATTTGCTGCTGCTATTGGAAACATCACAACTAGCACACCTGTTAATGATGAAAATAATCAGCCTAAAAAAGCTGGCGAAGCTGGTGAAATTTCTTGGAATGTAGATAAAGCAGGTGTTTATGTAGTAAATGCAAATTCTGATTTTAAAGAAGGAAATAAAGCTAAATATACTTATAGCACAATGGCTGGATATGTTTCTTTTAACAGATACGATACAACAACAGGTCTTCCGACAACTTTAGATAATGAAACTATTACAGCAAAAAGTTCATCTATCGATATCACAAAAGAGAACAATGAAAAAGATAAGGTTGTTGAAGTAGGAAAAATTGTTAAATATACAGTAAGAACTAAAATTCCTTATGTAAATGATGCTAATCCTATCGAAAAATTTGAAGTAACTGATAAAATTACTGGTGCAGAATATGTAACAACAAAAAATGATGAAAAAAAGGATATTCTTACCTTAAAAGTAAAAATTGGAACTGCTAAAGATGTAGAAATGCAAGTTGAAGTAAAAGAAAACTCCTTTACATTAGATTTAACAAGTTATCTTAAAGATAATGATCATGCTAACCAGAATGTTGTAATTGAATACAATGCCAAAGTTACAGGTACAGTAGTAAACAATACTGTTAAATGGAACGATGGAAAAAATGAATCAGAATCAGCAACTGATACATTATACACAGGTACTGTTACATTAACAAAAACTGGAGAAAAAAATGTTGGACTTGAAAAAGCTGAATTTGTACTTGTAAGAAAAGCTAAAGATAATACATTAACATATGCTGTTGTAACTAAAACAAACGGCAAAGCAGAGTATACTGTAACTGGCTGGGACGCTGAAAATAAAGCATCCAAAATGTTAACAGATAAAAATGGTAACATTGTTGTAAAAGGTCTTGATGATAGTACAACAGAAATGACTTATGAATTCAAGGAAACAAAAGCACCTGAAGGATATTCTATTAATACAACAAATGCTAATGTAAAATGGGATACAGAAGGTGCCGGAGCAACGGCTGCAACTCGTGCTGGTAGTGCTTCTATGACAGATACCAAGCTCAACGCTCTTCCATCAACTGGTGGTATCGGTACAACAATCTTCACAATCGCTGGATGCGTTATCATGATCGCAGCAGCTGGTCTGTTCTTCGCAAGCCGCAAGAAATCAGACAACAAATAATTGCAATAATTATTTATAATCAGATATTGAATCCGGGGCAGGTCGCCCCGGATTCCTAAAAAATAATACAACAGCAAGGAGAGTTCGGATGAAACGCAAAGCAAACAAACTTATTATTGGCATCATATTTTTAGCCGGGTTGTCCTTACTGCTGTATCCATTCGTTGCAAACCAGTGGAATAACTACAGGCAGAAGCAACTGATCAGCAGTTATGAACAGACTGTATCCGAAAAGGATGCAGCACATGAGATTGATTATGACGCAGAACTGCAGAAAGCAGAAGCTTACAACGAAGCATTACTTCCAAGTATCCTTCCTGACTCATTTGCAGTAGCCGCAGCCAGTGACAAAGAAGACCAGTCCTACATGGATGCTCTGAATATTGCCGGTGATGAGATGATGGGAATCGTGGAGATCCCGAAGATTGACATCAAGCTTCCGATCTACCACACCACCGATGAAGATGTTCTCAAACAGGCAGCCGGACATCTGGAAGGAAGCTCTCTTCCAATCGGCGGTAAAAGTACACACGCCGTTATCTCCGCACACCGTGGACTTCCGAGTGCGTCTCTTTTTACCGATCTGGATCAGCTGGAAGAAGGCGATCATTTTCTGATCCATGTATTAAACGAAACATTATGTTATGAAGTCGACAAGATTTCCGTGGTAAAACCGGAAGAAACTTCCTCTCTTGCAGTAGAAGAAGGAAAAGATCTTGTAACACTTCTTACCTGTACTCCATACGGAGTCAATACCGAGCGGCTTCTGGTCCGTGGTCACAGAGTACCTTATGTGGAACAGGAAGTTGCCGATGAGAAGACACCGCTCAGCGGAATCAGTCTTCATACAAATTATCTTTTATGGGTAATTGTTGGTCTTGCAGTTACCGCAATCTTCATTCTTGTGTTATACTTAAAGGAGAAGAAGCTTCAAAAGAAGAAAAATGAGACCTCTTAAAAAGAGAACAAGAACTAGAAAGGGAATATGCCTATGAAAAGAAAAATCTCAACCTTCCTTTTCGGTCTGTTATTCTTGATAGGATTTGGGATTCTGATCTACCCGACGGTATCCAACCAGTGGAATACCTACAGACAGAACCAGCTGATCAGCAGCTATGAAAATACAGTGCAGGACATGGAATCAGAGGACTTCACATCCGAGTGGGAGAAATCAAAAGCTTTCAATGATACCATTCAACAGAACAACCTCTACGGAGATGTATTCGGTGAAGATGAAAATGACATCAAAGACACCGAATACTGGAAGATCCTGAACGTTGCAGATGACGGAGTAATGGGATACCTTTCCATTCCGAAGATCAACATCAAGCTTGCCATTTACCATGGCACCGGTGACAAGGATCTGCAGACCGGTGTCGGACATCTGAACGGCACAAAACTTCCGATCGGAGGGGAGAGTACCCACAGTGTTCTCGCAGCACACCGTGGACTTCCAAGCGCAAAGCTTTTTACCGATATCGATCAGCTCGAAGTTGGCGATAAATTTTACATCCATGTACTGGACGAAGTCCTTGCCTACAAGGTAGACCAGATTCTTCCGATGGTAGACAAAGACGATCATGAAACACTGGAGAAAGCACTCCAGATTGAAGAAGGAAAAGACCAGGTAACTTTATTTACCTGTACACCATATGGAGTCAACTCCCATCGTCTTCTCGTAAGAGGAACCAGAGTTCCATATAACGGCGAAGAGGATGCTACCGAATCAGTTACAGATTCTATGGTAAAAGCCATTCAGAATTATTATATGCTTTATTTAATTTTAGGACTTTCAATCACGATTCTTGTGATCATTCTCTTGCGATTCCTTTCCAAGAGAAAAGCTCACAAAGAATAACCAAGATTTTTAAGGAGGACATGAGGCGATGATGAATAAACGATTAAAACAGGGAAGCACTTTTCTCTTAGCTGTCGCTCTTACATTTCCACTGCTCACTCTTCCGGGTGCGAAAGCCGCAAGCGCGATCGATACCAATAAAGAGTGTTCCATCCAATTTGACATTGGTGGAAGCAGTGAACTTCTAAATGACAACGTTACTGTTCAGGTCAATCTGTACAAAGTTGCTTCGGTTGATGAATCCGGCAACTACACCGTAACGGATGCATTCACCGGACTGGATCTTTCATCCGTAAGTGCTGATGATCTGGATGTGGCAGCTGATACATGGGCAAAACGTGCCAAAACAGCACAAGGTAAGTTGACAGATTCTGAGGGAAATACGGTTGTTGATCCAACCGAAACCGTTACACTGCAGAACGGAAGAGGCTACAAAGATAAATTGAAAACCGGACTTTACCTTGTAGATACACCAAAAGTAACTACACCAAATTATACTTATACCTTTACTCCTTACCTTGTATCACTTCCGACCAATAATTATTACAGTGGTGACGGTGCGAGTGATGACTGGATCTACGATCTGACCAAAGAATACAACAGTGCAGTTGGTCTGAAACCGGAACAGCACGTAAGATACGGTAAGCTGGTGATCAACAAGGAACTGGAAGATCACAATGCTACCTTCGGAGACAAGGCAACTTTCGTATTCCAGATCGATATCACAACACCGGATAAGAAGACCGAAACCAGAATCGAAGAGCTTACCTTCAATGCAGCAGGCAGCCATTCTGTAACGATTGAAAAAATTCCTGCTGGATCTCATGTCAAAGTAACAGAGGTTTACACCGGTGCAAGCTATGAACTCGCTTCTGCTAAAACTCAGGAAACAGACATCATTGCTAATCCTGAAAAAGAAACCGAAGTAGAATTCAGACCGGCAGAGGTTTCATTTATCAACAAACATGACGGACGTACCAATGGCGGATACGGCGTAAAAAATAATTTCAAACTCGATGAAACTGATCAGTATCAGTACACCAAACCGGCAGCCACAAATTAGAAAGGGGGAATCGGAATGAGAAAGTTACATAAAAAACCACTTATCATGGCAGCAGCAACACTTGCTCTTACCGGAACCCTGGCAGTTGGAAGCGCGATGGCGTATTTTACAACCTATTCGACAGCCGGTGGCGGTGTGACAATGAATATGGGATTTACTGAGACAGTCCCGAAAGAAGAAGTTGATGAAAACGGAAAGCACATTACAATTGAAAATACCGGTAATTATGACTGTTTCGTAAGAGTCACAGCATTCGCACCGGTAAAGCTTACCTATAACGCACCGGACGGTGGATGGACAGACGGCGGTGACGGCTACTGGTATTACGATGAAGTACTTCCGGCAAAAGCAAAAACCACAAAGGAACTCAACATCAAATACACATTTCCTTCAGGAGATGACAAACCGGAAGAATTCAACATCGTAGTCATCCAGGAATGCACACCGGTTCTTTACAAGGAAGATGGTACACCAAAAGCCAACTGGAACCACGTAATCAAAGACGACAGCACACAGACGACAGAGTAGGAGGTAATGAGAATGAAAAAGAAAAAGAAATCATTTCCAAAGAAACCTGCCCTGATCCTGACAGCCGCAGCACTCCTGCTGGTTGGAAGCACTGTCGGCAGTACACGCGCCGCACTCACTTACTACAGTGAGAATTATTCCGCACAGATGAATATGCAGAGTATCGGCGTATCTCTTCTGGAAAATGACAAAGTAGTCAGCAGCCGGGATTATGTATCGAACAATGAATGGAAGGGAACCTCACAGGGTACACTTCTTACAAACCTTCTTGGAAAGGATGAGACATTTACACCCGGCAAGAAATATAACGAAGCAATCAGCGTCAAGAACAGCGGTACGATCGACACCTTTGTACGTGTGATCATCACAAAGAGCTGGCAGGACGAAGAAGGTAAAAAGAACACCGAACTTTCACCGGATCTGATCGAGCTGAACTTCCTCACAAACAATGGATGGCAGGTTGCAGATGCACAGTCCACGAAAGAGCGTACCGTTCTTTATTATACCAAGGCAGTTGCAGCCGGAGATACCACACCGGCATTATCGGATACCCTCCGCATCAATCCTTCGATTGCATCGGATGTAACAAAACATGTAACCGAATCTGAAAAAGGCAAAACCATCACTTATACTTACAAGTACAATGGCTACACCTTCCACATCGATGCAGAGGTGGATGCAGTTCAGACACACAACGCAAAGGACGCGATCAAGAGTGCCTGGGGCGTGGACGTGAATGTATCAGACGACGAAACAACAATGAGCTTACAGTAGGGAGGTACAGAGTATGAAAAAGAAAATTTTGTGCCTCGCCATGACAGTGATAATGGCAGCAGGGGTACACACAACTGCATTTGCAAAGGATTATCAGGGAGCCGGCGGATGGCAGGTTAATTTCACCGGCGGCAAGATGGAAAGTAATTTTAAAAGCTCCGATGTAACTGACGAACTGGCAAATATCCAGCCGGGCGACAGCATCGAGCTCAAGGTTCAGCTTAAAAACTCCGACAGTACAGATACCGACTGGTACATGACCAACGAAGTGATCCAGACGCTGGAGGATGCACAGTCTTCCGCAGAAGGTGGTGCTTACGAATACAAGCTGACCTATGTTGGAAGTGACAATGCCGAAAAGGTACTCTATGACAGCTCAACCGTCGGAGGGGAAGGTGCTTCCAAAGCCGGAGAAGGTCTGAAGCAGATCGATAGCTCAACCCAGGAATATTTCTACCTCGGAAGACTTGCTTCCAATAATACCGGAACGGTACACCTTACCGTCGGTGTTGAAGGTGAGACACAGGGCAACGGTTATCAGCTCACACTCGCAAAGCTCCGCATGAACTTTGCAGTAGAAAAGGTTTCAGCCGGCAAAACCATCACCAAGAATAAGATTGTAAAAACAACCAATACCGTTAAGACCGGTGATACCGCAAGAGTTCTTCTCTTCTGTGTACTTGCACTGATCAGTGGACTGATCCTTCTTGCATACGGTATCTACACACTCAATAAGAACACAAAAAGACGCAGACAGAAAGGAGAGTAAGCAGATGAAAAAATGGAAAAGATTACTGGTTTCTCTTCTGACTGTATCCATGACACTCGGTGCATCCACAATGAGCGTTATGGCAGATGATACTACACCGTATACCTACAAGGTAACATTATCCGCAGGTAACAAAGGAACAATTAACGGACAGAACAAGATCGAGCAGACTAACATTGCTTCCGGTTCTACCGTTACTTTCAATCTGAATGACATCCAAGTAACAGACGACAAGTATTATGTCAAAGGAATTCGTCTCAGCGGACGTGACAATGACGAAGCACTTGCGGCTCCTTCCTTTACCGTTGATAAAGATGCCGACTACGTAGTCGCTTACGGAATCAAAGGCAACATGGTTGCCTATACCGTAAATTATCAGGATGCATCCGGTAATTCACTGGCAGAGAGCCAGACATTCTACGGCAATGTTGGTGACAAACCGGTAGTTGCTTACCGTTATATTGAAAATTATATTCCGGATGCTCTTGCACTTACGAAGACTTTGAGTGATAATGAATCTGAGAATGTATTTACGTTTACCTACACACCGGGAGCTACAGACCGTATCGTTGAGACAACAACTACCGTCACAACAACAGTTCCTGGAACCGCAACTCCTGCCGGTGCAGCAGGTACAACCGGAGCTGCCGGTACAACAGGTGCAGCCGCCGGTACCAGAACAGGTACTACTGCCGGTACAGCAGGTGGTACTACAGCAGGTGGTACTACAGCAGGTGGCACTACAGCAGGTGGCACTACAGCAGGTGGTACAACGAATGCAGACAATTCTCAGGATACGACAGACGATACAACCACCGAACCGGATGAAGAAACACCAAAGTCTCTGGTAGATCTGGATGATGAAGACACTCCAAAAGGAAATATCGATGCGAAAGACAAGACGAGCAAAACTCCGATCGCAGCAGGGATCGGCATTATCGTTGTTGCAGTAGCAGCTCTCGCAGGACTGATCGTATTCTTGAAAAAACGTGCAAAATAAAAAAGCGCGGCACTAAAGGAGAAGTCTTTTTTGAAGAGAACGAAGAAAAAGAAAAGCCCAGTGGCTGCATTTTGCAGTGCACTGGGCACTGTTTTACTGACAGTACTGATTCTTGCCTGTATTCCGCTGACGATTCCGAAAGCTTTTGGCTTTCAGATGTACACCGTGATCAGTGGGAGCATGGAACCGGCGATCCCGACGGGAAGCCTGGTCTATGTCCGGTATGAAGAACCAGACACGATCGTCAAAGATGATGTCATTGCTTTTTACAGCAACAATGCAGACGGCTCGATCATCACCCACCGCGTAGTATCCAATAGCCCGGCGATGGGACAGTTTATCACCAAAGGGGATGCCAATGAGGAAAAAGATATGAATCCGATCCCTTACAACAACTACATCGGGAAAGTAAAGCTTTCTGTTCCGGTTGTCGGCGGTATCGCACAGGCTGCAACCGGCACTGCCGGAAAGATTGCCGCTGCATCTATGATCGGTCTTGCTGTGATTCTTGAAATCGTTGCTGCCATGCTTGACAGACGCGATGACGAAGACGAATAAGAGAGAACGTTTTTCATTTTAACTTGCTAAAGTGTGAAACATTTGCTAAAATAATATCAGATTGTATTGTCAGAAGAAGATGGGGGAATTTCACAATTCTCCCATTTGTCATATATTGAAAAGAATGGAGAGGTGAACGGATTGTTATCCAACCAGATTTTACAGAGAACAATCAATGAAATAGGGGATATCATCGAGTGTAACTGTTCCATCTGGAACACAGACGGAGTGATGCTTGCAGCTGTAGGTAAGGAGAAGCCTGCAGTGAAAAAAGCTGTTTGCTCATTTTTAAAAGAGCTGGAGGTTACCGGCGTATCGGAGGAGCACCTGGATGAATGCTATGGTCTGTTTCCGGTTTATGATGATGATGAACTGACTTATATTTTCATGATCGAGCACAATAATGAGATTGATGTGCATACCAGCGGACGCTTAAGTGTCTGCCAGCTGGAGAGCCTTTTAAGATCCGGAAGCGAACGTCTTGACCGTAACCGTTTTATCCAGAACCTGCTCCTGGATAACCTGCTTCTCGTAGATATCTACAACCAGGCGAAAAAGCTTGGTATTACAGTTGAGCAGCGCAGAGTCGTCTATCTGATCGAACCGAAGAATCCGGATGACACGATCGTCCTGGATATGATCCGTGGGATTTATTCCTCGGGAACCGGCGATTTTGTTACTGCCGTAGATGAGGGACATATTATTCTGATCAAATCCCTTGACAGTACGGATGATTATGATACGATCCGTTCGACTGCCGATATGCTGGTGAATGCGATCAACACCGAAGCCATGGTCAATGTCCGGCTTTCCTTCGGAACCATCGTTCCCGAGCTCAAAGAGGTCTCACAGTCTTACAAAGAGGCAGGCATGGCTCTGGATGTGGGACGTATCTTCTATCCGGAACGCAATATTTTATCCTACCGCGAACTCGGTATCGGACGGCTGATCCACCAGCTTCCCGTTTCCTTATGCGAGATGTTCCTGGAAGAAGTATTTGCCGGAAATACCGTTGATCAGTTTGACGAAGAAACCTTATCCACAGTTGATAAATTTTTTGAAAACAGCCTGAATATTTCGGAGACAGCGAGACAGCTTTTCGTCCACCGGAATACGCTCGTCTACCGGCTGGAGAAGATCCAGAAGCAGACCGGGCTGGATGTCAGAGTCTTTGAGGACGCCCTGACATTTAAGATCGCTTTGATGGTCGCAGACCACATGAAATTCATAGAAAACAGAAAATAGGAGGACATAATATGGTGAAATTATACGAAGGCGGTGCTTATCTTTTACACGGTACTGAGGTAATTGCAGATGCACCCGATGCACTTGCTGCCGTAAAAAGCAAGACAGGGATTGAGACAACAAAAGAAGCTGCCGCAAAAGAGACAATGGCTTATGGGATCTTAAGTGCGCATAATACTTCCGGTAATATGCAGCAGCTTCAGATCAAATTTGACAAGCTGACTTCGCACGACATTACCTTTGTCGGAATCATCCAGACTGCGAGAGCATCCGGACTGGAGAAATTCCCGATCCCTTATGTTCTGACCAACTGCCATAACTCTCTGTGTGCAGTCGGCGGTACGATCAATGAAGATGACCACATGTTTGGACTGACCTGTGCGAAGAAGTACGGCGGTGTCTATGTTCCGCCTCATCAGGCCGTTATCCACCAGTTTGCCCGCGAAATGCTCGCAGGCGGCGGCAAGATGATCCTTGGTTCTGACAGCCACACCCGTTATGGTGCACTCGGTACCATGGCAATGGGAGAGGGCGGACCGGAACTTGTAAAACAGCTTCTGAACAAGACTTATGATATCAAAATGCCGGGCGTTGTCGGAATCTATCTGGACGGCGAACCGGTGAAAGGTGTCGGACCGCAGGACGTTGCCCTTGCGATCATCGGCGCAACCTTCGGCAATGGCTATGTCAATAACAAGGTCATGGAATTTGTCGGACCTGGCGTTGGCAAATTAAGTGCAGACTTCCGTATCGGAATCGATGTTATGACGACAGAGACAACCTGCCTTTCTTCTATCTGGAGAACCGATGACAAGATCAAAGAGTTCTACGATATCCACGGAAGAAGTGATGACTTCAGGGAACTGAACCCTGGCGCAGTCGCTTACTATGACGGTCTTGTATACGTCAACTTGAGCGAGATCAAGCCTATGATCGCCATGCCGTTCCATCCGTCCAATGTCTACACCATCGAGGATGTCAATGCCAACCTTGCAGATGTTCTCCATGATGTAGAGCAGCGCGCGCTGGTAAGCCTGGACGGTGCTGTGGATTACTCTCTTCAGGACAAAATCGTAAATGGTAAGCTTTATGTCGATCAGGGTATCATCGCAGGCTGTGCCGGCGGCGGTTTTGAAAATATCTGTGCTGCCGCAGACATCATCCGTGGCAAATACATCGGATCAGATGAATTTACCTTCAGTGTTTACCCGGCAAGTACACCAATCTACATGGAGCTTGTGAAAAACGGTGCGGTTGCTGACCTGATGGAAGCCGGTACGATCGTGAAGACAGCCTTCTGCGGACCGTGCTTCGGTGCTGGTGACACTCCGGCAAACAATGCATTTTCCATCCGTCACTCTACCCGTAACTTCCCGAACCGTGAAGGAAGCAAGCTGCAGAGTGGACAGATCGCATCTGTTGCCCTTATGGATGCACGTTCCATTGCCGCAACTGCTGCAAACAAAGGTTTCCTTACTCCGGCAACAGATTTTGATATTGAATACAAGAACCCGACCTACCACTTTGATTCCAGAATTTACGCCAACCGTGTATTTGACAGCCACGGCGTTGCTGATCCTTCGGTTGAGATCAAATTCGGACCGAACATCAAAGACTGGCCGGCAATGAGCGCTCTTCCTGAGAATCTGATCCTGAAGGTCGTATCTGAGATCCACGATCCGGTTACAACGACAGACGAACTGATCCCGTCCGGCGAGACTTCTTCTTACCGTTCCAACCCGCTTGGACTTGCTGAATTTGCACTTTCCAGAAAGGATCCTGCCTATGTAGGACGCGCGAAAGAGGTCCAGAAAGCCCAGAAAGCGATTGAAGCAGGTACTTGTCCACTGGATGTACTGGATGAATTAAAACCGGTGATGGCAGCAATCCAGAAGTCTTATCCAGAAGTCGGCAAAGGAAATATCGGTGTCGGAAGTACCATTTTCGCGGTCAAACCTGGTGATGGTTCTGCCCGTGAGCAGGCTGCTTCCTGCCAGAAGGTCCTCGGCGGCTGGGCGAATATCGCGAATGAGTACGCAACCAAACGTTACCGCTCGAACCTGATCAACTGGGGCATGCTTCCGTTTATTACCGAAGAGGAACACACAAAGCTTTCTTTCAGGAACGGTGACTATCTCTTCGTGCCGGATATCCGCAAAGCAGTAGAAGACAAAGCTTCCACGATCAAGGCTTATGTCGTAGGCGATGATCTGAAGGAGATCGATCTGAAGCTCGGTGATCTGACGGATGCAGAACGTGAGATCATCCTCAAAGGATGTCTGATCAACTATTACAGAGGTTAATTTTTCTCAGAAAATGATATGATTTCAAAGGGACGGAAATTTTTCTGTCCCTTTTTGCAACACTTTCGACTTTTTTATACTCTTATATACAAAGAACCTGTTTTGAGAGGAGGGACTTTATGATCGATGCAATTGCATTTAAAGAATTATATACGACGGTTTATCAGGATCTGTATCGTTTTGCGCTCTGCATGATGCATCATCCGCAGGATGCAGAAGACGCCGTCAGTGAAGCCGTTCTTTCCGCCTATGAGAACATACATAAATTACGCAAAGAAGAAGCATTCCGTTCCTGGATCTTTCAGATTCTGGCAAATGTGTGCCGCCGGAAGTTGAAGAGCCGTGAACGCACGGAGACAGAGCTGAAGGAAGATCATGCTTCTGCCACATACTGCGACGGACTCCGCACAGATGTGGAACGTGCCTTTCTTATTCTCGATGAAGACGATCAGCTGATCATCGGCTTATCCGTTTATGGCGGTTACAACAGTAAAGAGATCGGGAAAATGCTAAAGCTGAACCCGAATACAGTCCGCTCCCGCAGAAAGCGTGCCCTCGAAAAGATGAGCTGGATTCTGAAAGAGTAGGATAAAAGAGTAATAGGAGGTGTTTCATATGACAGATCACGAAAAAGAAATACTGGATAAAATAAAACAATCTACGGAAAAAACTCCTGTTCCGGAAAGCCTTGCACCGGATCAGATTATGAAAATGCTGGAAGAGCATAACAACACTCATGCTTCCGGACATATCCATAAAAAGCATGGATTTTACCACGGCCAATGGATGCGCGGAGGACTTATCGCTGCCGCACTGGTACTGGTTGTCGGCATTGGCGCCCACATCCGCCAGCAGAATCTTTCTTCAGACTCAGCCACTTCTTCCACAAAAGGCAGTTCTTCAATCGGTACATCCTCCGGTAAGCTTGCCTCTTCCGATACTTTAGAGACGGCAACCGATTATGATGAAGTCTACACATACCTGCAATCTTATCAGGATGAGTTGGATTCTTTATATGCTACCGATTCAACTGACAGTGGAATTGTCATGTATTCAAATGAAACAGCCGACAGTGGTGCACGCACCGATAGTTCCAGCTCGTCTTCGGATTCGGCAACAGCCTCTACACATGCTGTGGATACTTCATTTTCCGATACCAACGTCCGCACAGAGGGTGTCGGTGAAGCAGACATTGTAAAAACGGATGGAAATTATCTTTATACACTGAAAGCGAACTCCAAGGAGATTTCCATCGTAGATATCCGGTCGGATCAGATGAAGGTTGTTTCCGGCATTTCGCTGAATGAGAATTTTCAGGCATCCGAATTTTATCTGAGTGACCAGAAGCTTTTTGTCCTTGGCAACATGCAGAACACACAGGTTGATTCTGACAGCAAAACCTTGTACCGTGGCAGCTGTACCCGTATCCAGACTTATGATCTGACAGATATCAACAATCCGAAATCCATCGGAACCGTGGATCAGAGTGGTTACTACCGCACTTCACGTTTTAAAGACGGATACCTGTATGTATTCAGTGACTATTATATTTACAATGCGATCACCAAAAAAGATTATCCTTCCTATGTTCCGCTTGTTGATGACAATCTTCTGAAGCAGTCTGATATCTATCTCCCGACGAACCATGCAGCAGACCAGTACCTTGTTGTCAGCTCTGTTTCCGCTTCCAGTCCGGATAAGGCAGCAGACCAGAAAGCAGTCATGTCTGAGAATGGCGAAGTCTATGTGAGTGAGAACAACATTTATATTTACGAGTATGCGAACAGCAGTATCCTCGCAGATAATCTTGCGGCAAAGAATCAGACGATCCTCCGCAAGCTGTCTTACAATAAAGGAAAACTTTCCGGCTCTGCCCAGGGCAAAGTAAAAGGATATCTGAACGATTCCTTCAGCATTGATGAGTATAACAATACGTTGCGGCTGGTGACAACGGTTACGCATAATGTCGGAAGCTCTTCACAGTCCAATGCAGTCTATGTGCTGGATGCAGATTTGAAAACAATCGGTAAGATCGAGGATCTTGCCCAAAATGAACAGATCTATTCCGCAAGATTTTTGGGCGATACCGGTTACTTTGTAACTTATGAACAGACAGATCCTTTATTCTCCGTAGACTTTTCCGATCCGGAGAATCCGAAGATCCTTGGCAAGCTGAAAATTCCCGGCTTTTCGGAATACCTACATTTTTACAGTGATAACCTGCTTCTTGGCATCGGTATGGATACCGATGAAAATGGCATTACAAACGGGGTAAAGATCTCCATGTTTGATATCAGTGATCCTTCGGATGTGAAGGAAGTCAGCAAGTACACACTGGATCAGTACTATTACTCGGATGTTTTTTCTGACTACCGTGCAGCACTGGTTGATCCGGAAAAGAATCTGATCGGCTTTCCGCTTTCCGGATCTGCCAACCAGTATGTGATCCTTTCTTACGATAAAGATCAGGGCTTCCAGGTACAGATGCAGGAGGAAGTCAACGGTAATTCTTACCTTGGAACCCGCGGTGTGTATGCAAACGAAAAGTTCTATGTGATCAATGGAAATGCAATTGAAGCATACCGGATGGGAGACTATGTGAAGATAGATGATCTGCTGCTGTAGCGCAGATTTGCAGCAGGAGCTGCCGCTCCGCATACTTTGTACACCATTCCACATCATTGTATACACCAAAATCGTATATAATCGAGTAGGCTGACTCCTACTCGATTCTTATACTTTGTACATCATCTCGCTTAACAGCTCGATGATGTACATTCGCCAAATGCAGATCCTTGTGCAAGCACAAATCTGCACTTGGCTCATCGTATACACAAAAACAGGTGCCCACTGGGATATATCACTAAGATATACTTACGTGGACACCTGTTTTATATTTTCATTTACCTGTTATTCCACACCGTTAAAGCAGTAGGTACATACCTGGCATGCATCAATCCCGATTGATTTGATCAGATCATCCAGTCTGTGATAACGAAGTGAAGTGAAATTCTGTCTCTTGCGGATTTCCTCCAGCATTGCTGCATACCGGTCACTGTTCGGATCCGCATATTCACCCAGTACATTGACATCATTGTCGCCTTCCCACTCACGGATGATCCTTCTTGTGATCAGATCCAGGTCTGATTTGGAACGGGAGAAGTTCAAATATTTGCATCCGTACAAAAGCGGTGGACATGCCGGGCGGACATGCACTTCTTTTGCGCCACTCTGATACAGGAACTCTGTCGTCTCACGGAGCTGTGTGCCACGCACGATAGAATCATCGATCAGCAGCAGGCTCCTGTCTTCGATTAGACTATGTACCGGGATCAGTTTCATTCTGGCGATCAGATTACGCTGACTCTGTGTTGTCGGCATGAAAGATCTTGGCCAGGTCGGAGTATATTTGATAAATGGTCTTGCATACGGAATACCTGATTCATTTGCATAGCCTATCGCATGAGCGATACCCGAATCCGGAACTCCTGCAACAATATCCACGTCGATCGAATGGTCATCTCTCTGTGCTAAAAGCTTTCCACAGTTGTAACGCATCTCTTCTACACCAACCCCTTCATAAGAAGAAGTAGGATATCCATAGTATACCCACAGGAATGAACAGATTCTCATCTTTTCACACGCAGGACTTACAGTCTCCACAGATTCCGGTGTCACGTAGACGATTTCCCCAGGTCCCAGCTCTTTGTAATCTGTGTATCCAAGGTTGATATATGCAAAGCTTTCAAAGGAAACGCAGTATGCATTCTCTTTCTTTCCGATCACAACCGGTGTACGTCCGAGAAGGTCTCTGGCTGCATAAATTCCATTCTCTGTCAGAAGCAGAAGCGTCATCGAGCCTTCAATTACTGACTGCACATAACGGATTCCCTCAACAAACGAATCCTTTTTACAGATCAATGCCGCAACCAGCTCTGTAGAATTGATCTGTCCATTGGTCATAGACTGAAAATGTGTATGTCCATTTTCATAAAGATTCCGAATCAGCTGATCCGCATTATTGATCTTACCTACTGTCGTAATTCCAAAGCACCCCAGATGCGACTGGATCAGAATTGGCTGTGGATCATAATCTGAAATACATCCAATTCCAATATTTCCCTTCATTGTATCAACATCTTTTTCAAATTTTGTACGGAACGGCGAATTTTCAATATTATGAATCGCTCTCTTCCAGCCATCACTTCCGTAAGTAGCCATACCTCCGCGGCGGGTTCCGAGATGCGAATGATAATCTGTTCCATAAAAAAGATCCAGATTACATGCCTCTTTTGATGCAACGCCAAAAAATCCTCCCATATCTATAGGTCTCCTTTCTTTATCCCAATGCCATAGCCTGTATTTTTCATCTATTTTTTAGTGTATCATGCATTTATGGACGGAAACAATAGCAAAACCTTGAATATATTGCAAATGGCTATAACTATTTCTAATCATATTTATAATTGTTGGAATTTTCTGATATATATTTTGCAATTTTAAATCTTTCTAATTTTATTTAAATTATTTCAAAATTATATTGACAAATGAGTTTTTGGGTGTTATTATTAAGTCAATCCAAAAGAAAAGAAGTTCCTGACGAGAAAGGGAATTTCAAAAAGATATTTTTTTAATCTGTTACATAGTTTCATATATACTCGCCAAGAGTATAAGATGAAAAGCCAGATCAGAAAAGGGTAACAAGAATAATTGTTATTTGAAGGTTAGAAAGTTTTAAAAAAGCAACTATACATTTTGGTTATGAGCGTTTTGTAAGTGGAGTGTATAGAGAACAATTTTTAAAATTGATAATTTATAATAATAAGAGAAAATTGATATCTGACTTCTGAACAGAAAAAGTATAAGAGAAAAAGAATATCCGGATAAAATTTTGGAACGAGAACGAAAGGAAGGAGGCTTTGACCGTTGGATATTTCATCATCTAAAACTCAATATGTTAATGGTATGGCAAATGTAAATTCCTGTGAGATGAGCCTTAACCATAGATTATAATCCGGTAAGAGAAAAGTTAATGATAAAAAAGGTCGGAGTAGTAGATAAACCGGAAGCGATTATAAGATATAAAAAGATTCAGCATTTGTTGACATATTGAAGTAAATACCACAGTAATTCAAGATCAGAAAATGTGTAAAGAAACATTCATTGATAAGTAAATTTAACAGTGACGAGAAAGCTGATAAATACCAAAATTGGATTACCTGATTATATAAAATAACGAACGATCAGAATTGATCAAAATCGATTCATATGATTTCATTTTTATAAATTTTATAAAATCTGAATATCATATGAAATGCTCAAAGAACTTACAGGAATAAGAATTACTTAATTCCTCCGATATAAAAATAAAAATTATAAAATAAAAATTACAATTGAATATTCCGAGACAGCCATTCAAAAGATGGCTGTCTCCTTTTTTTCTGTTACCAGCTCCCAATTTGTGAATTTTTTGTAATATTTTTTTAACATTTCTGAAAAATATCAGCCGTAATTTTTGACATTGACAACGCTCTATGATACACTTAGTAAGTAAAATTATAAGACTTTTGTTTTCCGTTTCTGGTACAAAAGTCAGACTTACTGAGGAAAAGTAAAATAATTAATAATAATCATATGAGGTGAGAAACGTTGGATAAATATGAATATCGCGCAAAGACAGAGCAAATGCTTGCGTATGCCGAACAGAAGTCTTACCAGAAAGCGATGTCGATTGCAGATACGATCGACTGGCGTAAAGTAAAAAATACCGCCATGCTCTCTACCGTAAGCGAAATCTATGAAAATGCGGGGGAACTTGGTAAAGCACGTGATACCTTATTTATTGCGTATGATAAAGCACCTTCCAGCAGAAAGGTTGTATACCGCCTGGGAATTATTTCTCTGAAGCTGGGACATTTCGATGAAGCAGCTGATTGCTACGAAGAATTTGTCAAGCTTGCTCCGAAAGATCCAAACCAGTACATTCTCCGGTATAAGATCTTAAAAGCACAGAAAGCGCCAGTCAAAGAACAGATTGAAGCTCTTGAAGATTTCAAGCATTCTGAATACGTTGAAAAATGGGCATATGAACTTGCCAGATTATACGCTGAAGCCGGTATGACTTCCGAATGTCTTGATGAATGTGATGATCTGATTCTCTGGTTCAGCGAAGGTACTTATGTATATCAGGCAATGGAACTTAAAATGAAATACAAACCGCTGACTCCACTTCAGCAGGAAAAATACGATCATCGAAATGATGGTATCGGCCGTAAGGATTCTTCCAAGAGAAAACCTTCCTTCCGAAAATCCAAAGAACGTCCGGCACCGAATCCACGAATTGCAGATAAGGTCCGCAAAGATGTACATGTCACAGACAGTATTGATCTTCCGGATCTTCCAGAGCCAATGGCCCGGACACATGCTTCCGAACCAGAAGCTGAGTCACAGCCAAAAACCCGGATTCGAAGCACTTCCGATATTTCCACAACCATTTCCGGTGCTTCCCTTTCAGATGCCCTGAAAGCCGGTGTTGCCGTTGCAAGTGGTGCAGTTGCTCCTGAATCTGCTTCAGACGATTCACAGATGACCGGTAAGATGAAGATTGAAGAAATTCTTGCCAACTGGGAAGCAACCCAGCGTGAAAATGCAAAGATTCTTGAAAAGAACCAGGAGGAAGCTGAGAAAGAAAAAGCCCTGCGTGAGAAGAAAAAAGAAAAAGAGGAAGTTCTTGGAGCTACAAAACCAATCCTTTCTGATGATATCCGCAAACTGATGGAACAGCTTGAAAATGGTGAAGAGCCGGAAATCACCGATGAAGATGCTGAAGAGTTCGTTGATGATGAAGAGTCTGAAGAGACTGAAAGCCCGGACAATTCATCCAAAGAAGCTTCAGACACTGACGATGAAGATCTGGAAGAAGAAGATTTTGAAGAAATCGTTGACTCCGAAGAAGATGATGAATCGGATGCGGTTTACGATGAAGAAGCTGAATACGAAGATGAAGACGATTCCGAGTATGACGATGAGGAAGAATACGAGGATGAGGATGATTCCGAGTATGACGACGACGAGGAATACGAGGATGAAGACGATTCCGAGTATGACGACGATGATGAATACGACGATGAAGATGATTCCGAGTATGACGACGATGAAGAATACGAAGATGAAGACGATTCCGAGTATGACGATGATGAAGAATACGAGGATGAAGACGATTCCGAGTATGACGACGAGGAAGAATACGAGGAGGAGGAGGATTCCGAGTATGACGATGACGAAGAATACGAGGAGGAGGATGATTCCGAGTATGACGATGACGAAGAATACGAGGATGAAGACGATTCCGAGTATGACGACGAGGAAGAATACGAAGATGAAGACGATTCCGAATATGACGACGAGGAAGAATACGAGGATGAAGATGATTCCGAATATGACGATGATGAAGAATACGAGGATGAAGATGATTTCGAGGATTTCGAGGATGACGAGGATGAAGACGAAGATGACTACCAGATTGATGATGAATTAGATGAAGATCATAAAGAGGATTTTGATTTTGAAAAAGAATCTGATCTCGATGATAATGATTCTGACGAAGATGATAGTGATTTTGCAGACCTTGATTCCTTTGAAGATGAAGAAGAATTAGATAGCAGTGACGATTATCTTGATCTTGAATTTGACGAGGAACCGACTCCTGCTCCTGAACCAAAGAAAGAAACTTCAAAATCAGAGCCAACTCCGGATATTGACGAAGTTCTTGAAATCGAAGAACCGTCAGAAGATGAGATCACCGAACGCATGGGTAAATTCGATACCGGATTCGTTGTACAGGGCCGTTACGATCTGAGTGCAACAAGTGAGATTGGACTGAAGCTTGGACTTACTGAAGAGCAGAAGCAGCTGTTCTCTTACTTCGTACCGATCCGTGGTGTCAGCGAACAGCTTGTTGAAGTCCTTGATAACGACAAACGTTGCCGTAACCGTTATGGAACTTCCCGCACAGGCAATATCCTGATCCTTGGCCGCAAGGGAAGCGGAAAAACAGTCCTCGCAGTTGATATTGTAAAAGCAATCCAGAAACAGCGCAGACTCAAACAGGGTAAAGTTGCAATCGTAACCGGTGATTCTCTGAACAAAAAGGACATCGGAAGTATCATCGATAAGCTGAACGGTGGCGCACTGATCATCGAAAAAGCTTCCAAGATGAATGACAGAACCATCCGTGAACTGAATGACATGATGGATGAACAGACCGGCGAACTTCTCTTCCTTCTGGAAGACCAGAAGAAACCGTTGGAAAGAATGTTTGCATCCCATCGCGAATTCAAACGTAAATTTACTTCCAGACTGGAGCTTCCGGTATTCATCAATGATGAACTGGTTACATTCGGTCAGACCTATGCTAAGGAAAACGGATACCGTATCGATGAAATGGGAATCCTTGCATTATACAGCCGGATCGATATGATGCAGAGAGAAGATCATGCGGTTACTGTTGCAGAAGTAAAAGAGATCATGGATGAAGCAATTTCACATTCCCAGAAAGCAAATGTAAAACATCTTGTGAAACGGGTATTTGGAAGAAGCACTGATAATTCAGACCACATCATCCTGAAAGAAGAAGATTTTAAAGCATAAGATTTCTACAAAGAACGCGCTTCCGGCGCGTTCTTTTGTATATGCAGACAAAACCGGTAACTGTAAACAAAGGGTTTTAGGCATCTTATATAAGAAGTGTATAAGTTGTCCAAAACTCTTTCTTTTTATCGCTATTTCTAGTATAATATTCCTAAATATCTTTGATAGAAGGTGAATGGGATGGCAGTAAAAAAAACAACAGCAAAACAGACCACTACGACCCGCAAGACGGCCGTAAAAAAATCTGCTGTAAAAAAACCGGCAGCTGCAAAAACTGCTGCTAAAAAGTCTACAGCTAAAAAGTCTGTAAAAACTGTAACAAAAGATAAACCGGCTGATTATAGAATCGGCGAATTAGATCAATATTTATTCGGACAGGGAACCCATTATGAAATTTATAAAAAAATGGGTGCACATTTTGTAAAGGATGGGAAAAAATCCGGCGTATATTTCGCAGTATGGGCTCCGCACGCCAAATCGGTTGCCGTAATCGGTGAATTCAACGGCTGGAGTGAAGATGCAAACGTTATGAAGCGTCAGGAACCGCTTGGAATCTATACCGCATTTGTTCCGGAAGCACAGCTCGGACAGCTTTACAAGTACTGTATCGAGACACAGACCGGGGATAAGCTTTACAAAGCTGATCCATTTGCGAACAGTGCGGAGTTGAGACCGGGAACTGCCTCAAGGATTGCTGATATCTCCCATTTAAAATGGAGTGACAGTGTCTGGATGAAGCACCGGGCAGAATGGGATTTCCATTCCTCACCGATTTCCATTTATGAAGCACATATCGGTTCCTGGATGCGCCATCCGGGACGTGAAGATGATGGGTTCTACAGCTACCGTGAATTTGCGCATGCAGCTACAGACTACATAAAAAAGATGGGGTATACTCATATCGAACTGATGGGAATTTCAGAATACCCGTTTGACGGCTCCTGGGGATATCAGGTGACCGGATATTATGCTCCAACCTCCCGTTATGGTACGCCGGAAGATTTCGCATATATGATCAATTATTTCCATAAGAATAAGATTGGCGTAATCCTTGACTGGGTACCGGCACATTTTCCACGCGATGCACACGGACTGGCTGATTTTGACGGCACAGCTACCTTTGAATACGCAGATCCGAAGAAGGGGGAACATCCGGACTGGGGAACCAAGATCTTCGATTATGGCAAAGCAGAGGTTAAGAATTTCCTGATCGCCAACGCACTGTTCTGGATCGAACATTATCATATCGATGGTCTCCGCGTAGATGCTGTTGCTTCCATGCTGTATCTTGATTACGGTAAAGAAGACGGTCAGTGGATCGCCAACAAATACGGCAGCAATGAGAACCTGGAAGCAATCGAATTTTTCAAGCATCTGAATTCCGTTACTACCGGACGTAACCCTGGTGCACTGATGATCGCAGAAGAATCCACCGCATGGCCAAAAGTAACAGGCAAACCGGAAGATGACGGTCTTGGCTTCAGCCTGAAGTGGAACATGGGATGGATGCATGACTTTACCGAATACATGAAGCTGGATCCATATTTCCGCAAAGGAGACCACTACGGTATGACCTTTGCATTAACCTATGCATACAGTGAAAATTATATTCTTGTATTATCACACGATGAGGTTGTCCATCTCAAGTGTTCGATGTTAAATAAAATGCCTGGTCTCGGCTTTGAGAAATTTGCCAACCTGAAGGTCGGTTATGCTTTCATGATGGGACATCCTGGAAAGAAACTTCTCTTCATGGGACAGGATTTCGGACAGCTCCGCGAGTGGAGCGAGGCGCGTGAGCTTGACTGGTATCTCCTTGCAGAGCCGGAGCATCAGGCACTCCAGAATTTCTACCGTGACCTGCTGCATCTTTACACACACAACAAAGCCATGTATGAACAGGATACCTGCATGGAAGGCTTTGAGTGGGTTAATGCAGATGACAGCTCACGAAGTATTTACAGCTTCATCCGTCATTCAAAGGGCGCAAAAAAGAACCTTTTATTCGTATGTAACTTCACACCGATCGAAAGACCGGAATACCGTGTCGGTGTACCGCGCGGCAAACAGTACCGCCTGGTACTGAACAGTGATGAATTACAGTATGGCGGAACCGGAAAAGCCCGCCCGGCAGTATACAAAGCAAAGAAACAGGAATGCGACGGAAGACCTTATTCATTCGGTTATGATCTTCCGGCATACGGCGTTGCTGTATTCGAATTTTAATATAGCAAGTCAGGTAATCTGCGCAAAATATCCATTATACGAATAATTTATTCCATGGATTATCCGATTAACATTTCCCGGATTCGTTCTTCCAGAGTTTCTTCTGGAAGAACTCCGGTTGTATATCCACAGATTTTTCCATCTCTGTACACCACAAACGTCGGTACGATCTCAATTCCTATATACTCCGCAATCTCTTTTGATATATCGATATCAATCTTATAAAAGATCCATTTCCCCCGATAACGGTCGGCGAGCCTTTCCACAACAGGATACATCATTCCGCACTTTGGGCACCATGATGCATAAAACTCCACAACCACCGGCAGCTTCTGCCTTCCGACTGCATTTTCATAATCTTTCGTGATCAATGCGATACCCATACACTTCCCTCATTTCTGCCATCTTAAGCTATGTAAAAAAAGACCGGCTTTAGTGGCATCCGCATTTCGGATTTAAGATCCGGTAAACCTCCTGAAAAGAATTTCTGAAACAGATCAGCTTTTTATTAAATCCCGGATTCTTATAGCAAAACCCCCGCATACAATTCTGAAAATGATGCTTTTTCCGCATATCTGTCCATCCCTGACTTTCTCTTTCTACAATATATGCAAAAAGACAGCCGATGTGCGGATTGCTCCGTATCAGCTGTCTTATGTGTCTTCTATTCAATTGTCTTACTGGCGCATTGCGATCAGCTTGTGGATCGGATGTCCCTGTACTGAGAATTTTTCCTCGTACTCCGTCATGACATTGCCTCTGCTGAGTGTCGGATCATTGTGAAGATCATAGGTCTTCGCCAGAAGTACCCAGCCTGCCAGCTCCACCTGCTCCAGTGAAAAGTCAAACAGCTCTCTGTTGTCTGTCTTAAATTCAACGACTCCGTCAAAAGCAAGGATCTTGTCATACCGCTCGAAAAACTGCTTGGAAGTAAGTCTGCGCTTTGCATGACGTGCTTTCGGCCACGGGTCTGAAAAATTCAGATAAATCTTGTCAATCTCTCCGACAGCAAAAACCTCCGGCAGATTTGTCGCATCCATACAGATAAAACGAATATTGTTGACATCCTTGTATTCCTCGTCATTATCAAAGCGTTCCAGCGCCCGAAGCAGTACGCTTGAATAACGTTCGATACCGATATAGTTGATGGATGGATTCTCCTTTGCAAGTGTCAGAAGAAACTGTCCTTTTCCCATCCCGATTTCAATATGGATCGGATTCTCCGGATTCTGAAAAGTCTCTTTCCAGGTGCCGCGATATCTGGTCTCATTTTTAATTACAAGGGGATGAGCTGTCAGATAAGCATCTGCTCCCGGTACATTTCTTAACCTCATATATCTTTCTCTTCCTTTAGTGAAAATATGTATAACCTTATTTATTTTATACTATTCTGAAATATTTGAAAACCCAAAAATACATTTTATAAGTTTTGTATAAAATATTCTTATGATATTCTCTTATTTTTTAGTAGAATTTTCCAATTTAAAGTAGTAGAATATGTATGCATTATTAAAAATGTATAAATAATTTTTAAGAAAGGAGTCGGACAATGGATCATATTGTTAAAAAGCTCTCCGAAATCGAACACGCAGCCGAAGCTGTTGTGGAACACGCGGAACTGGAGAAATCAGAACTGGAAGAACGCATTCAAAATGAACGCAATCTGTTTGACAAACAACTTGAAGATCACACCCAAAAGGAGCTGAACGATATCCACAAAGGATTAAAACGTCAGATGGATGAGATTCTCGCAAGACAGAATCGCAAAAACCAGACAGCGATCGAAGAACTTAAAAAAGATTTTGAAGAAAAGCATACGGCATATGCCGAAAAAATTGTCAGACGTATCATAGAGGGATAGCATATGGGAAATTTACTTGCATACAGTGGCATCGTAACAAAAGTACGCGCCATGCAGGCGAAACTGCTCACTGATGAAGATTTCCGGAACATCGCCGCATTTCATACAGTAACCGAAGTTGCTGCTTATCTCAAAGAACATCCCGGATATCGGAATGTCCTTGCAGATATGGACGAAAACCGTCTTCACCGCGGTGAGATCGAGAAACTTCTTGTGCAGTCACTTTACAGTGATTACACACGCCTGTACCGTTTTTCCGGAATGGATCAGAAAAAATTCCTGGAGCTTTATCTGAAGCGCTACGAGATGAATCTGATCAATTACTGTCTGCGTATTGTATTCAACCACTATCAGAAGCCTTTTGATCTGGATCACAAGAAAATATTCTTCGACAAATATTCGGATCTCTCCATCGATAAACTGATCACTTCGGGGAATATCGGTGAGCTGGTGGAAAATTTAAAGGGCACAGAATACTATGCGCCGTTAAAACGTCTGGAAAATGCGGAGAACCCAACCCTTTTTGATTACGATCTGGCACTGAATCTGTACTATTTTACAACTATGTGGAAGAAACGTAAAAAGATTCTGAAGCATAAGGAACTGGAAATTTTCACCAGAGATGCCGGAGCAAAGATCGACCTGCTGAACCTGCAGTGGATCTACCGTGCTAAAAAATATTACAACATGCTTCCGCCGGATATTTCCACACTGCTGATCCCGGTACACTACCGGATCCATGTAGATCAGCTGAAGGATCTTGTGGAAGCACCGTCTGTCGATGAATTTTTAAAGCTGGTTACCAGAACGCCTTATCTGCGTCACACCGATACTCAGACACCAGCGTCCATCGAGACGATTTACAAAGACTGCCTGTACCGTCTCTACCTGGCAGACAGAAGAAGTAACCCTTATTCCATCGCAACCGTGAATACCTATCTTTTTCTGAAAGAGGAGGAGCTTGATAAGCTTACAACTGTGCTCGAATGTGTTCGCTACGGACTTCCTGCACGTGAGACATTAACTTATATAGGAGGAACAGCGAAATGATTGTTAAGATGAAGTTCCTGAGCATTACCGGACCACGCGCCGACATCGACCGCATGACAAACCGGTATCTTTCCAAATATGAGATGCAGCTTGAAAATGCACTCACGGAGCTCAAGACAGTAGATAATCTGATGCCATTTCTTGAAATGAACCCTTACCGTGATCCACTCGCAAAAGTGACACAGTTTCTGGGATATATGAAAGACATGACAGCAGAGCCATCCTTTGATCAGAGCGAAGATGAAATCCTTGAGATGATCCGCTCCATCAATCATGACTACATGGATCTGCATCAGCAAAAAGAAGAACTGAAAAGAAAGAGGGAGAATATCCAGACACGTATGAAAGTCCTGGAACCTTTTACTTCTCTGGACTTTGACCTGCATGAGATCATGCAGTACAAATACATCCGCACAAGATTTGGAAAAATCAATGTGGATTATTATCACCGGCTGGAAAAAGCGCTTCTTGAAGACATTGATGCATTATTTCTGGAAGGCTCCAGAGATGCCTCTTATGTCTATGGCGTTTATTTTGTATCGGATGCTGATGCAGGAAAGGTCGATTCGATCATGCGGTCTCTCCACTTTGAAAAAGTCGATCTGCTGGAAGACTTTGGCGGAACCCCGCTGGAAGCTTACCGGAGCCTGGATAAAGAAGTCCAGAATCTGACCGATGAAATCCAGGCAGTGAAGGATAAACGTCAGGAGATGTTCCGCAAGAACGCTTCCAGACTACTCGGTGCAAGAATTCAGCTGGAACGTTTTTCCGATAACTTTGATATCCGGAAATTTGCAGCACGAACCGAGACAGACGAGCAGGAAGAATACTATATTCTCTGCGGCTGGATGTCGGAAGAAGATGCCAATGCATTTATCAAAGAGGCTCAGGGAGACGACAAAGTTTATATCGTAGTAGAAGAGGACCGGGAACAGTATTTTGGAGAACCTCCTACCAAGCTTGAGAATCCAAAGCTTTTCAAACCATTTGAAATGTTCATCAAGATGTACGGACTTCCCAAGAGCGGTGAAATGGATCCGACCATTTTTGTCGGTATCATGTACAGCTTTATCTTCGGCGCCATGTTCGGGGATGTCGGTCAGGGATTGTTGCTCTTTATCGGCGGTGCGATCCTGTATTTCACAAAGAAAATGAACCTTGCCGGAATCGTATCTCTTGCCGGAGTATTCTCCACCTTCTTTGGTTTTATGTTCGGAAGTGTGTTTGGATTTGAAGATATTATTAAAGCCAGATGGATCCGGCCGATCAACCACATGACAACCTTACCGTTTATCGGAAAGCTGAATACAGTATTTATCGTATCGATCGCTTTTGGTATGGGAATCATCCTTATTTCCATGATCTTCCATATCATCAACGGCATCCGTGCCAAGGATACGGAAGCGACCTGGTTTGATGCAAACGGCGTGGCAGGACTGGTATTCTACGGGGCAGCTGTTACCTGTATCGTTCTTTTCATGACAGGCCATTCTCTGCCGGGCGGAATCGTTCTCGCAGTGATGTTCGGTGTTCCGCTTCTTCTGATCGCACTGAAGGAGCCGCTGACGAACAAGATCAAAAAGAAAACCGAAAAAATGGAACATAGCAAAGCAATGTTTGTCACCCAGGCATTCTTTGAATTATTTGAAACCCTGCTCAGCTATTTTTCAAATACGCTTTCCTTTATCCGTATCGGTGCATTCGCAGTCAGCCACGCTTCCATCATGGAAGTTGTACTGATGCTTGCCGGTGCCGAAAGCGGGCATATCAACTGGGTAGTGATCGTACTCGGTAACCTGTTTGTATGTGGATTCGAAGGACTGATCGTTGGAATCCAGGTTCTGAGACTTGTCTATTACGAAATGTTCAGCCGCTTCTACAAAGGCAGCGGCCGCGAATTTAAACCTTATACAGGTACTGCAAAAAATTAGTTTTTCATTTTAGGAGGAAATTATCATGACTTTAGCAACTAAACTTATTCTCATTGCCGCACTGGTTTTAAGCATTTTCATTCCATTCGGATATTATCTGCTCGGAGAAAAAAATAAAGGACGTTATAAATGCGCTCTTGCCTTCAATGTTCTTTCTTACTTTGGAACCTTCCTTGTAGCCGGAATCATGCTCTTTGGAAGTGTACCGGTACATGCAGCAGACGCCGCAGCCTCAGGCGCAGGTCTTTCAACCGGTCTTGGTTACATTGCAGCAGCTCTTGTTACCGGTCTTTCCTGCATCGGTGGTGGTATTGCCGTAGCAAGTGCAGCAAGCGCAGCCCTTGGAGCTATCAGCGAGGATTCCAGCGTCCTTGGTAAATCCCTCATCTTCGTAGGTCTTGCAGAAGGTGTATGCCTGTACGGTCTTATCATCTCCTTCATGATCATCAGCAGACTGTAATCATGAAGATGTATCTGATCAGTGACAACGTGGATACTTATACCGGAATGCGGCTTGCCGGCGTGGACGGTGTCGTAGTTCATGAAAAGCAGGAACTGCGTGATGCGCTGGAAACTGCCATGAACGACAAGTCGATCGGTATTGTTCTTCTGACGGAACGCTTTGGAAGAGAATTTCCGGATCTCATTGATGAGATCAAGTTAAAAAGAAAGATGCCTCTTCTGATCGAAATTCCGGACAGACACGGAACAGGACGTAAAAAGGATTTCATTACCTCATACGTCAATGAAGCGATTGGACTGAAACTTTAACTAGAAAGGCATAGAAGGTGAGACAATGACGCTTGAAGAGAAAATAGCGCATTTACAGGAAACGGTCATGACTGAAGCCCGTTCTGAAGGAAATGCGATCATTGACAATCACAAAAAAGCGCTTGAATCTTTATTTGAAAAACATAAAAAAGAAGCAACTGCCCAGTCTGAGGTCCGCATCAAATCCGAGACCTTAAGAGCCAGAAGACAGGTAAATCAGGCCGCTGCCAAAGCTGAAACGGAGCTGAAAAGAGCGCTTGGCAAAACACAGAATGAATTAAAGGTCCGGCTTTTCGATGAAGTAAAGGCTCTTCTGACTGATTTTACACAAACCGATGAATACATGGATTATCTTTGCAGCAAGATCAGTGAAGCCGCACGCTTTGCCGACGGCGAGGAGATGACCATTTATATTTCTCCTTCTGATAAGGAGAAACAGACAGAACTGGAAAAACGTACCGGCATGACGATCACCATCAGTGAATATGATTTCATGGGCGGTATGCGTGCTGTAATCCGAGGCCGTAATATTCTGATCGATCACAGTTTCCAGGCTGCAGTCGATCACGAATATCATCAGTTCAGTTTTGCAGCAGGAGGTGCAGGAATTGAATAAGACAGCAACTATTTATGGAATAAACGGTCCGGTCATCTATCTGAAGGGTGACACCGGATTCATGATGTCGGAAATGGTCTATGTGGGAAAGGAAAAGCTGGTTGGCGAAGTCATTTCCCTGGACAAAGACATCACGACTGTTCAGGTCTATGAAGAGACTTCCGGGCTGAAACCGGGAGAGATCGTAGAGGCTTCCGGAAGCCCGGTATCTGTAACTCTGGCACCTGGAATCCTGAACAATATTTTTGATGGAATCGAACGCCCGCTTGAGCAGATCGCAAATGTGGGCGGCGGTGCATTTATCACCCGCGGTGTCAGCGTTGATTCGCTTGACCGCGACAAATTATGGGATACCCACATCACCGTGGCCAAAGGAGATTACCTTCACGGCGGAGATATTATAGCGGAGGTTCCGGAGACCAGTGCGATCGTACACAAATGCATGGTTCCGCCGGATGTGGAAGGTGAAGTAATCTGCTGTGCATCGGACGGCGAATACCGGATCGAAGATACACTTGTCACTCTGCGGCTTTCCGATGGAACAGAAAAACAGCTCAACATGATACAGCACTGGCCGATCCGTAAGGCGCGCCCGACAAGCTACCGTTTCCCGGCAAGTGTCCCTCTGATCACCGGACAGCGTATCCTGGATACCATGTTCCCGATTGCAAAGGGTGGAACTGCAGCAATCCCAGGCGGATTCGGTACCGGAAAAACCATGACTCAGCACCAGATCGCCAAATGGTCTGACGCCGATATCATCATCTACATCGGCTGTGGCGAGCGTGGAAATGAAATGACACAGGTGCTGGAGGAGTTTTCAGAACTTGTGGATCCAAAGAGCGGCAATCCGCTGATGGACAGAACTACTCTGATCGCCAATACCTCCAACATGCCTGTAGCTGCCCGTGAAGCAAGTATTTACACCGGACTTACACTGGCTGAATATTACCGTGACATGGGTTATGACGTAGCGATCATGGCTGACTCTACTTCCCGCTGGGCTGAAGCCTTACGTGAGCTTTCCGGCCGTCTGGAAGAGATGCCGGCAGAAGAAGGTTTCCCGGCTTACCTCGCCAGCCGTCTGTCTGCTTTTTACGAGCGCGCAGGCATGATGCATAACTTAAATGGCAGTGACGGATCCGTGACCATTATCGGCGCCGTATCACCGCAGGGAGGCGATTTCTCCGAGCCGGTCACACAGAACACCAAACGTTTCGTCCGCTGCTTCTGGGGACTTGATAAGAGCCTTGCCTACGCAAGACATTTCCCGGCGATCCACTGGCTGACCAGCTACAGTGAATATCTGACCGACCTCGCAGCCTGGTACCACGACAATGTATCACCGAAATTCGTTGACTACCGCAACCGCATCATGGCACTTCTGAATCAGGAAAGCAGCCTGATGGAAATCGTAAAGCTGATCGGAAGTGATGTACTTCCGGACGATCAGAAGCTGGTTCTGGAAATCGCAAGAGTCATCCGTCTCGGATTTTTGCAGCAGAATGCATTCCACAAGGATGATACCTGTGTCTCTCTGCAGAAGCAGTACAAAATGATGGAGATCATTTTATATTTATACAAACGCTGCCGCGAACTGGTAGCCATGAATATGCCAATGTCTGTCCTCAAAGAGGAAAATATTTTTGAACGTGTCATTTCGATCAAATATGATGTCCCGAATGACAATCTCCAGCTCCTTGACCAGTACATGGCAGACATTGATGCTTTCCATGACCGCATCATGGAAAAGAACGCGTAAGGAGGGAAAATAAAATGGCAATTGAATATTTAGGCCTCAGCAGCATTAACGGCCCTCTGATCGCGCTGGAAGGCGTTCAGGATGCTTTTTATGATGAAATCGTAGATTTTGTCGTAAACGGCAAAGAGCACAAAATGGGACGTATTGTGGAGGTCTACGAGGACAAAGCAATCATCCAGGTATTTGAAGGCACGGAAAATATGTCTCTTAACAATACCCACACCAGACTTACCGGACATCCGATGGAAATCGGTCTGTCCGAAGAAATGCTTGGAAGAACCTTTAACGGAATCGGCGAACCGATCGACGACCTTGGACCGATCACGGTTGAAGAGGTGCGCGATGTCAACGGACTTCCGTTAAATCCGGTCAGACGTGAATACCCTCGTAACTATATCCGCACCGGAATTTCTGCGATTGACGGACTGACCACACTGATCCGTGGACAGAAGCTGCCGATCTTTTCCGGCAACGGTCTTCCGCACGACCAGCTTGCCGCACAGATCGTAAAGCAAGCTTCTCTGGGCGGCAGCACGAATGAGGATTTCGCCATCGTATTCGCCGCAATGGGTGTCAAGCATGACGTAGCTGATTTCTTCCGCAGAACCTTTGAGGAGAGCGGTGTTGCAAACCATGTGGCAATGTTCCTGAACCTTGCCAACGATCCTGTCGTCGAGCGTCTGATCACCCCGAAGGTTGCGCTGACCGCCGCTGAATACCTTGCATTTGAAAAAAATATGCACATTCTGGTCATTCTTACCGATATGACTTCCTTTGCCGAAGCCATGCGTGAGGTTTCTTCTTCCAAAGGAGAAATCCCAAGCCGTAAAGGATATCCGGGATATCTGTACAGTGAACTTGCCACCTTATATGAACGTGCAGGAATCGTAGAAGGAGTAAATGGTTCTGTCACACAGCTCCCGATTCTGACCATGCCAAATGATGACATTACCCACCCGATCCCTGACCTGACCGGTTATATCACCGAAGGACAGATCGTACTTGACCGGAATCTTCACGGACAGGCAATCTACCCGCCGATCAGCGTTCTTCCGTCCCTGTCCCGTCTGATGAAAGACGGTATCGGAAAAGGATATACCCGGGAAGACCACCAGGACCTGGCAAACCAGCTTTTCTCTGCATATGCTAAAGTAGGAGAGGCTCGGAATCTTGCTTCCGTTATCGGAGAAGACGAGCTTTCTCCGATTGACAAGAAATACTTGGAATTCGGAAAGGCATTCGAGGAGCGTTATATCGGCCAGGGACCGAATGAAAACCGTACCATCGAGGAAACCCTGGATCTTGGCTGGGAACTGCTTAGAATCCTTCCAAAAGAAGAACTTGACCGTGTCGATACCAAGATTCTTGACGTATACTACAAAGGCTAAGGAGGGAAGTCTATGGATCCACGTTCATTTCCCACCAAGGGAAATCTGATACTTGCGAAAAATTCACTGACACTTGCCAGACAGGGATATGAGCTGATGGACAAGAAGCGGAACATTCTGATCCGCGAGCTGATGGGCTTAATCGACGAAGCAAAGGATATTCAGGAAGAAATCGATAAAACCTTCACCTATGCCTATCAGTGCCTTCAGAGGGCGAATATCGAGCACGGGATCAGTACAGTAGAAGAACTTGCCTATACAGTTCCAATCGAGGATTCTATCCGCATCCAGACGCGAAGCATTATGGGAACAGAAATCCCGAAAGTGAAGTACGAAAAAGAAAATACCAGACCAACCTATGCATTCAGTACTTCCAGAGAATCCATCGATATCGCCCGTGATGCATTCTGCCGTGTAAAGGAGCTGACACTCAAGCTTTCTGAGGTAGAAAATGCGGCGTACCGGCTGGCTTCAAGTATCAAAAAGACACAGAAAAGGGCAAATGCCCTGAAAAATATTACGATTCCGATGTATGACAATCTCGTATATACGATTACAAATGCACTGGAAGAGAAGGAACGGGAAGAATTTACCCGACTGAAAGTGATCAAACGAATGAAAAACAAATAATATTTCTGAAAAAATCATAAAATATAGAAAATATATTGACAATACACCCGTTTTGTTATATAACTTATAGAACAAATAAGATTACAAAAGCAATAGATTTTACAAATCAGGGGGTGAGCATATGACTTTTTGGAAAGTATCCGACACCAGAATGAACTGCCTTATCACAGAAGCAGAGATTGCCGCACTTGGCTACTCACTGGAAGATCTGACACAGGACAGGGAGCGTACCGAAGAATTTTTGAATCTTCTTCTCAAGAAAGGGAAAGAAGTTCTTGGGCTTAACACAGACAATGGAATCCAGGGATTTTACGGTGCATTTCTTCCTGACCGGAGCCTGATGCTGTCGATCTCCTGCCAGGCTGAGAATTCTCTGAAATCCATCCAAAAAGATGGTTCTGAAGCTTCCGGTATGCTGATCGAGCCTGACAGCAGTGAGAAAGAGACCGTTCGCTGGCAGATTCTCTTTCCAAGTCTGGATAATGCAATCGACTTCTGCAAGATCCTTGGATACGGCCAGGCATCAGAAAGCCGTCTGTATAAAGATGACGGTGTCTACTACCTGATGGTAGACTTCCCGAATACAGAAGACGGCAATAAAAAGGCTCAGCGCATCGTATCCGCCGGTGAATTCGGTGGCATGGTCGAAAAAGATGCAATTTCTGAAGCTTATCTGAATGAACATGAAAAATGCCTCCTGAACAAGGATGCAATCAATATTTTATGCAAGATGTAGTAGAAGGGGACTAAAATAGTCCCCTTTTTAGTACACGAAATAGATTTTCCTTTATTTTTCCACAGATCCAGTAACTTTCCACAAATGAAATAAACGATTACTTTTACATATGTCTCCATCTGTAGAAACAGATTCTAAAAAAAGAGCACCGTCCCCGATGCTAATTCATCAAAAACAGTGCTGATACTGCGCCTTCAGGGATTCGAACCCTGGACAAATAGATTAAGAGTCTACTGCTCTACCAACTGAGCTAAAAGCGCATACATTATTCGGTTTTCCGTAACGCAAGATTTATTATATAAGACAGCTATAAAAAATGCAAGCTTTTTTTTCATAAATTTTAAAATTTTTTTAAATAGATTTTTTTGCTGAAAAAGAATGTGCCAAGGCACATATAAAAAAGATCATGTGTACCGTCCGAAATTCGAACACATGATCTTTTTTGTGTACCTTTTAGGGTAGTTTTTTTCTTATCCTACATAAATTTACTGATATATCCCTGTACAAAGATAAATAATACAATCAGCGGCAGGATATAGCTTACATAAAATTTCGCCCATTTCGGGAATTTCAATCCTTCTCCGGTATCCGCTTCTTTCAGGAAGTTCTTCCATCCCCATCCATAACGGCTTGTACAGAACAGAAGATAGATCAGACTTCCAAGTGGAAGCAGGTTGTTACTTACCAGGAAATCCTCCAGATCCAGTACTCCGGAACCTTTTCCGAACGGCATAAATCCACTCCATACATTAAATCCGAGAACACAAGGCATGGAAAGTACCGCCACAACCACGATATTGACGATTACAGCCTTTTTCCGGCTGCATCCGGTCAAATCAATGGCAAAGGATAAAATGTTCTCAAAAACGGCGATTACGGTCGATACCGCAGCAAAAATCATAAATAAGAAGAATAAGGCTCCCCAGATTCTTCCGCCTGCCATGGAATTAAATACATTCGGAAGTGTGATAAAGATCAGACTCGGACCTTCTCCCGGATCCACCCCATATGCGAAGCATGACGGGAAAATGATCAGACCCGCGATCAAAGCAACAAAGGTATCCAGAAGTGTTACCAGGACTGCTTCTCCTGTAAGACTGCGGGATTTGTCGATATAGCTTCCGAAAATAGCAATTGCGCCGATTCCAAGGCTTAATGTGAAGAAAGCCTGTCCCATAGCAGCAAAAATCGTGTCAAATAAGCCATATTCCACGACTTTGTGGAAATCCGGTGCCAGATAGAAGTGAAGCCCCTCAGAAGCCCCATCAAGCGTTACAGAACGTACTGCAAGGATCAACATCAGTGCAAGCAGAAGCAGCATCATAACCTTTGTGATCTTTTCCACTCCATTTTGAAGCCCCATTCCACAAATTGCAAAACATCCACCAACAACAATGATCATAAAGAAAGTCATTGTTCCGGGTTTTGCAAGCATATCGGAAAACACACCTGCAACAGCGGCAGTATCCTTTCCCTCAAATTCACCAGTCATCATCTTGATGAAATACTGGACCATCCAGCCTGCAATTGTTGTGTAGAACATCATCAGCAGATAGTTTCCGGCCATAGCTCCATACTTATACCAATGCCATTTCGATCCTTTTGGCTCCAGACGGTCAAAGGAAAGCGCCGCACTTACTTTACTGGCTCTTCCGACAGAAAATTCCATTACCATGATCGGAAGTCCAAGAATCAGTAAAAATGCAAGGTAAATAAGAACAAATGCTGCTCCACCATATTTTCCTACAATATAAGGAAAACGCCAGACATTACCAAGACCGATCGCACATCCCGCAGAAATAAGGATGAATCCGAGTCTTGAAGAAAATTTTTCTCGTTGCATAAAAAATCCTCTCATTCTATTAAATTGTGGATAACTTGCCAAAATGATACTTATCCCCATTTTTCGACAAGTTTGTGGATAACTTTTTCCCATAATATCCACAGAGGAATTATACTGAATTATTGGGAAATTGTCCATGATTGTTTATATTTTCATAGGCGAAGGCACCTGATAATTTTAATTTTCCCCTTTTTAGTACACGAAATCGCCAGATGTGTACCTTTTGGGGTAAAAATTTGCATGTATATATATATTAAAGATAACAACAGCTTATTAAAATTCCTTTGTTTATATTAGGAGGGCTGAAAAAGCCCGTGGTTGACGCATTTCGGGGTATATTTTGTGTACGGAAACGGGGGAGGTTGTTTACTTCAGAGGGCAAAGAGGTGTACATATATGGGGGTTGTTGTTTACTTTGCGGGGTTACGCAGTGTACTTGAAGGGTTGGCGATTTTACCTTTTCTGTACACAAGTGTCGAAAAAATTTAAAAAAAGGCTTTACAAGAGGGGGGTTCTTGTATATAATCAACCTAGACGTACCGTTTTGGTACACATTTTTTATCAAAAAAGGTACCTTAATGGTACACGAAAAGAACAATACACACCTTAAACGTACACAAAACGTAAAAAAAGACAGAAACCCCATTTTATGGGGTACTTTTTAGGGGAGGGTGTTCCTTTTTGGTACACAAATCCCCAATATAAAGGGGTTGGTTACCCCGAATGGTACACAATAAGGGATTATATGGGGTGTAGAGGGGATTTTAATACACCTCAAAAGTACACAATAATACAGAAGAAAACAATTAAGGGGTATGAGCGATGAAGGAAACACAGAAAAAACCAAAAGAGAAACAATTGCTGGACCGTGATACGGTCTCCCGGTCCAATGTGCTGATCGAAAGTAAATCCAGTACATCATTATTTGAAAGAAAGCTTCTTAATATTGCAATCGCAAAAGCATATGTAGAAGACGGTGAGCTGATCGCAAAGGTTTCCACCAAGGATGTTAAGAATTATCTTCATATAACAGGAAACTCCATCTATTCCCGTCTGAAAGAAGTATCAAAAGAGACATTGGGACATGTAGTAAGTATCGAGGACGACGAAAAAGAGAACTTCATCATGTTCAATGTAGTGAATAAATGTGAATATAGAGATGGCGTGTTTACAACCAGATTTACTAAAGAGATGAAACCTCATATCTATAACCTGAAAAAAGACTATACCCGTATGAGTCTTGATGTATTGTGCTCTTTTAAATCCCTGTTCACAACCCGTGTTTATGAAATCCTGAGAACCCAGTATTATCGTTTTGACAGGGAACAGTGTGACCAGCTGATCGTACCGAGACCGCCGAAGAATCCATACACGATCGCAGAGCTTAAATTTACACTGAATGTAGTGGATGCAAATGCATCTAAAGCAGTAAAACGTCTTGTTGAGCAGGGACGTTTTGAAGAAGCGCTTGCAGAGATTAAGGATGCACCGTTTGAAGATTGGCGTAATTTCCGTAGAAAAGTACTTGAAGTTGCGAAAAAAGAGCTGGAAGAATCCGAGTATTCCGAGATCTGCTTTGATTATGAGCCGGTTAAGAGTGGGAAGGGCGGAAAGGTTACAGGAATCCGTTTCTTTGTAAAGAAGAATCCGAAGTGTATCCACCATTCAGATCTCCAGCGTATGCCATCCGGAGAAGAAGAGGGCGAAGAGATTGCGCCAAATGTACTGGCTGCAAAGAAAACTCCGGTTAATGAAAAACTGATTTTAGAAGTTGCCGATATTTTTGGAAATGAACCGATCACGATTCAGGAGATTAAGGTGCTGCTTCAGGTATCCGATAACCAGCCGGATGTGATCCGGAAAGCTTTTAAGCTGTCACAGGAGCAGGCATACATCAATAATCTTGTCGGATGGCTCAGAAAATGTATCGAAGAAAAGTGGTATGAGAACGAAAAAGTATCCAAGTTCAAAGGAAAGACGCTGGAAGAAGCGCAGATGACACTGGATCTTTATCAGGAATACATAGAAGAGCGCGAAAAAGTGAAAAAAGAGTAGGGTATTTTCTGCGAAAAGCAGAGTTATTACCTAAATGGTACACAAGTTAAGTGGAAGAATGTGTCCCTGGGATGCTATTTGCAAAGAGGCAGGTAGCATCCCGGGGATTTTGTGTATACGATGAGCCAAGTACAGATTTGTGCTTGCACAAGAATCTGTACTTGGCGAATGTACATCACCTGGCTGTTAAGCGAGATAGTGTACAAAGTATACGAATCGAGTAGGAGTCAACCTACTCGATTGTCTTATTTTATGATGGAAAATTAAATTATGGAGGAACGGAAGAAGATTATGGAAATAAGAAGATTACTGGATTTTTTAAAGACAGCGGAACAACTGAAATGTAACACCAGACATTCGTATACTTCAAGTGGCAGGTTGGAGAGTGTGGCAGAGCACAGTTGGCGGCTGGCTTTGATGGCAATGCTGGTTGGGGATGAATTTCCGGAGCTGGATATGGATAAGGTGATAAAAATGTGTCTGATCCATGATATGGGTGAGGCGATCACCGGAGATATTCCGGCATTTGAAAAGACGGATAAAGACCGAAAGGTTGAGAATAAAAAGGTGGAGCAGCTGACGGATATACTTCCGGAACCGGTCCGTGCAGAATGGAAGGCATTATTTGAAGAGATGGAAGCGATGGAGACACAGGAGGCGCGGATTTATAAATCACTGGATAAGCTGGAGGCGCTGATCCAGCATAATGAGGCGGATATCTCGACATGGATTCCGTTGGAGTATGATCTTCAGATGACGTATGGGAATGAAGAATGTAAGTTTACGGAATATATCCAAAGGCTTCGGGATGAAGTGAGGAAAGATTCCAAGCGGAAGATTGAAGAAAGCAAACAGAAAGACTAATAAAAAATTTTCATAATAGTTGCATTGGAAATGTAATACTGCATATTCATGCTGAGCCGGGGCGAATGTCCCGGCTTATTTTTTATATATGATAAGTAAAAATTTAATTATAAATCGGGGTAACAGGATTCGAACCTGCGACCTCACGGCCCCCAGCCGTGCGCTCTGACCAAGCTGAGCCATACCCCGAAATGTTATTTCATTATAGTATAAATTGTTTTAAATCTCAATCATTCTTTTGATTTAATCTGTTTCGTTTCTTTAATTCTGTAAAATGTAATGAATAAGACAAAGAATTATTAAATTTAACTATTCCAGAAAAGTAAAGCCACTGGCATTGGATGTATCGAACAGATTCCTTGCAATGCGGATAAAGTCATGTGCATAGGATGGAAGGTATCCTCCGTGGCGATGTGCCACTACAAAATCAGATACGGTTTTTGGTTCACCGAAACTATAGCAGTCAATCGGTTTAGAAAATGTATGATGCATGAGGTGTGTTTCAAAAATAAAGGCAGCACCGTATCCGACAGAAACCAGTTCCATGATGGCCGGAAGGCTGCTGGTTGTCATGACGTTTTTGAATTTTAGTCCGATACTTGCAAAGTAGCGATCGGTGAGCTGTCTGGTTCGCTGTTCTGGCATTAATTGAAGAATGAGTTCATTTTGCAGAAGCATTGGATCCAAACGTGGATATCGGCTGGAAGGATTTGGCTGTGCGTAACGACCAAGAGGATGATTTTTACACAGACAGATCAGGAGTTCTTCTTTATTCAAAGTCTCATAATCAATTTGTGGGTTGAGTGTGTCAGGTTTGCTGTAAAATGCAATTTCCGCTTTTCCATCTAAAAGTCTTTTGTCATTTTCATCAGAACTTCCTTCAAAAACATTTACTTTGATGTTCGGGTGTTCCTGCTGAAAAAGAGGGAGCGTTGCTGGAAGCATATAAATGCAGCGCATACGTGGAAAGGCAACATTAAGAACTCCTACATCACGTTTCAGAATATCTGCAAGCTGTATATCGAGATTGGATTTCAGCATCAGAATCTCTTTTGCAGTTTTTACATATTGTTCACCAGCATAGGTGAGAATATATTTATTTCCAAGTTTTCGGAATAATTTTTGTCCGAGTGTATTTTCAAGATTCATCAAAAATTTACTTAAAGTCGGCTGGCTTACATAAAGTGAATCGGCCGCTTTTGTTATATTCTGATATTTTTCTATAGCAAGTACATAGTTTAATTCACGAAAGTCCATAAAACGATCTCCTTTAGATGATATGTTATATATAATTTCTATTATATATTGCAAATAGTTAAGATACAACTATAAATAACATAAAAACCATAAAAAGTATGAAAAAAAGGAATGATTACTTTTTGCTTCGAAAAATGTATTTTTAATCTAAATTTGTGACAAATGTATATATTTATATTGATTGTATTGGATAAAATACACATTATTATAGCTTCTGCGAATAGAAAAAATGAAAAACATGAATTTTACACATTGTATTTTGAGATATACAATAAGGTCAAAGATATCTAAGAGATAGAAAAAGACTGGCCAGTGTGAATGGAATGAAACAGATGAAAGGAAACAGATGTCATGAAATTATATGATTCAGGAGTATTTCTTTTAAATGGAACAACAATTGTTCCGGAAGATGAAGCGGGAAAAGAACTTCAGGATAAAAAAGAACAGTACAAAACCGGAACGATTTCCTATGATATTTTGCAGGCGCATAATATAGGAGAAGACAAAGAGAATTTGAAGATTAAATTTGATGCGATCACCAGTCATGACCTGACTTATGTTGGAATTATTCAGACAGCCAGAGCCTCGGGAGTCGAAAAATTTCCACTTCCGTATGTGCTTACCTGCTGTCATAACAGTCTTTGTGCAGTAGGAGGAACGATTAACGAAGATGATCATGTATTTGGACTTACAGCAGCAAAAAAATATGGCGGAATTTATCTGCCACCGCATATGGGAGTTATCCATCAGTATATGCGAGAGACCATGGCGGGCGGTGGAAAAATGATCCTTGGATCGGATTCCCATACAAGATACGGCGCACTTGGAACGATGGCGGTTGGAGAAGGCGGAGGAGAACTGGTAAAACAGATTCTTGAACAGACATGGGATGTGAAGTATCCGGAAGTGATCGCCGTTTATCTGGATGGAAAACAAAATCCGGGAATCGGACCGCAGGATATTGCGATCGCAATTGTAACGGCCGTTTTCAAAAATGGATATGTAAAAAATAAAGTAATGGAATTTGTAGGTCCTGGAGTATCTTCTATGAGTACCGATTACAGAAATGGAATCGATGTTATGACAACAGAAACAACTTGTCTGTCTTCTATCTGGAGAACGGATGAAGACACAGAACAGTTTCTGAAAGTACATGGAAGAGGAGAAGATTATAAAAAGCTGGAACCAAAAGAGACAGCATATTATGACGGTTGTATTTATATCGATCTGTCACAGATTCACAGTATGATCGCACTTCCGTTCCATCCGTCCAATGGATATGAGATCCGTGAACTGAATGCAAATATGGATGAGATCCTTCATGAAGTGGAAGAGGATGCAAAGAAACTGATCAAGAATCCGGATCTTCACCTGAATCTTTGGGAAAAGGTGCATGAGGGAGCTTTATATGCGGATCAGGGAACAATCGCAGGATGTTCTGGAGGCACGTATTCCAATATTATGGAAGCTGCTTATCTTCTGGATGGTAAAGGTACCGGACAGGATGTATTTAATTTAAGCGTTTATCCGAGTTCCCAGGCAGTTATGATGGATCTGGTCCGTAAAGGTGCCATTGAAAAACTGATCGCATCAGGAGCAACGATCCGTACCGCTTTCTGCGGCCCTTGTTTTGGAGCGGGAGATACACCGGCACATGGACAGCTTGCCGTCCGTCATACGACCAGAAACTTTCCGAATCGGGAAGGCTCAAAACCGGGAAATGGACAGCTTGCAAGTGTGGCACTTATGGATGCCCGTTCGATCGCAGCAACTGCAGCAAACGGCGGAAGAATCACTGCGGCAGATGAACTTGGATATGAATATGAGTGCCCAGAATATGTTTATGATCCAATTGCATATGAACAGAGAGTTTATCAGGGATTTAAAAAAGAAGACCCGGATGAAGAACTGGTATGTGGACCGAATATCAAGGACTGGCCGGAGCTTCCAGAACTGAATGACCATATGCTTATGAAAGTGTGTGCATATATTACAGATCCGGTTACAACAACGGATGAACTGATTCCATCAGGAGAGACCGGATCTTTCCGTTCCAATCCAATGGGGCTTGCTGAGTTTACATTAAGCAGGAGAGTGCCGGAGTACGTTGGAAAAGCCAAGGTTGTCATGAATTATGAAAAGGAACGGAAAAACGGAGGATGTCCGAAAGAGGTACAGAAGATTCTTGAAAAAATCCACTCTATCCATGGATATGAAAAGATAGATGACCAGACCATTGATCTTTCCAGCACGATTTATGCGGTAAAACCAGGGGATGGATCTGCAAGAGAACAGGCAGCATCCTGCCAGAGAGTTCTTCTGGGTGGCGCAAATATTACGGTTGAATATGCAACCAAGAGATATCGCTCGAACCTGATCAACTGGGGAATGGTTCCGTTTGTTTTAAATGTAGAGCCGGATTTCGCAGATGATGATTATATTTTTGTCCCGGATATCAAAAAGGCTCTGGATACAGATATGAAAGAAATAAAGGCATATGTGATCGGAGAGGAAATCCGTCCGCTTTCACTGGCGATTGAACCACTTACGGATGAAGAAAAAGAAATCATCCGCTGCGGTTCACTGATCAACTATAACCGCAAACTAAAGGAAAGGTAGAAAGGGTTTTAAAAATACAGATGGCTCAGGAAAAGAAAAATAACGGTAAGAATATTCCAGCTATGATCATTCGAGGGGGGACCAGTAAAGGAGTCTATCTTCTGAAAAGTGACTTGCCGGAAGAATGTGAAAAATGGGATGCAATACTCCTGAAAATGATGGGAAGTCCGGACAAAAAGCAGATTGACGGACTTGGCGGATCTCAGTCTGTTACAAGTAAAGTTGCAATTGTAAATAAATCTGAAAGAGCAGATGCGGATGTGGATTATACATTTGCACAGGTATCGGTAGATAAACCAATCGTCAGTTATAAAGGAAACTGTGGAAATATTTCTTCCGGAGTCGGACCATTTGCAATTGAGAAAGGTCTGGTAGATGTAAAGGAAGAAACAACACCTGTAAGAATTTACAATACGAATACAGGTAAGATGATTGTGGCAGATGTAAAAACCCAAAATGGCAAAGTTGTATATGACGGAGATTTCAGCATTGCCGGAGTCCCGGGAACAGCCTCTCCGATTCGGCTGAAATTTGTGAATCCGGCCGGAACCCTGGAAAAAGGTCTGTTACCGACCGGACATGCGGTTGATGTACTGGAAGTTCCTGGATTTGGCACGGTAGAAGTATCGATCATTGACGCAGCAAACCCACTGGTATTTGCAAGAGCAAAGGATCTTGGACTTACCGGAAAAGAGCTTCCGGATGAATTGAATGCAGATTCGGAGAAGCTGGAGCTTCTGGAAAAGATAAGAGGAATGGCGGCTGTTAAGCTGGGACTCATTGATGATTATACAAAATCAGCATGGGAGACACCGGGAATTCCAAAGATGACTTTTGTAGCGAAACCGGAAAATTATGTCAACATGGAGGGAAAAGAGATAAAAAAAGAAGAAATTGATCTTCTTTCAAGAATGATGTCTATGCAAAAGACGCATCCGAGTTATGCGATGACTGGTGCAATGTGTACGGCAGCGGCAGTGGTTGTAAAAGGAAGTATTGTAAATCAGGTGTGTGCAGATGACATTGATACACAGTTTATCCGGATCGGACATCCGGGAGGTATTCTGGAATGTGGTGTAGATTATCGGGAGAGCGATGAAAAACTGGATATCCAGGACACATTTGGTTTCCGTACCGCAAATCTGATCATGGATGGCACTGTGAGAAATTGTTTCAATGAATAAACTACGGGGGTAAAACGATGAACCTTTCTATTATTTCGCTGATTGTACTTGTGATCGTAGTGGCAATTGGCTTTATCAAAAAAGTAAATCTTGGTTTTTTATCAATTGGTGTTGCATTCTTTTTGGGAACAGTAGGCGGGATGTCTGCAAAAGAGATTGCAGCAGGATTCAGCAGTTCCATGTTTGTAACATTGGTTGGAGTTACCTTTTTATTTGGTATGGCATCGAATAACGGAACGTTGGAGCTTTTTTCAAAGAAAATTGTTGCATTAGTAGGAAAACATACGGTTCTGATTCCGATTCTGATGTTCTTCCTTTCGGCTTTTATTTCAGCAATCGGACCGGGACATATTGCAGCAGGTATTTTGATGACAACATTTGCAATGTACCTTGCTTTTGAAATGGATATTAATCCGATGGCGACAGCACTTTATGCAAAACTGGGCGCAAATGCAGGATGTGCATCCGTGCTTTCGCTTACAGGTGTGCTGGCAAAAAATCTTTCAGAGCCACTTGGATACAGTGGGTTTGGATTGCATTTGTTTTTATCGACATTGCTTTCCGGATTTATTTTTACACTGGTTGTATATGTGATCTACAAAGGCTATAAAGTAAAAGCAGATAATCCGCTGAAGCTTTCAGATATCCCGAAATTTAACAGAGACCAGTGGCTGACGATCATTGCGATTATTGTAATGGTAATATGCTGTATCGGATTTAAATTAGATACCGGGCTTTTTGCCTTCGCAGCGGCAGCAGTGCTGATCCTTCTCGGAGCAGTAGATGAGAAGAAGGCAATCAAAGGAATCCCGTGGGGAACACTGGTATTTATCTGTGGAGTAGGTGTGCTGATCAATGTGATTGATACATTAGGTGGAATTACAATGATTTCAGATTTCCTGACCGGATTTATGAATGAACATACAGCAACCCCGATTCTGGCAGCGACTTCAGGAATCCTTTCGTGGGTAAGTTCTACAACAGGAGTTGTTATGCCGACACTCTTCCCAATCGCGGCAGATGTATGTAAAACATTTGGAGGTGCAAATTATGTAGAAATTATTTCTGCGATTACCGCTACTTCATTTGCAGCAGCAATCAGCCCGCTTTCTACAGGTGGTGCGATCATTATGTCTTCCTATTCGGCAGCGAGAGAGACAACGAATGAGGAACTAAACAAGATGTTTAAAACATTGTTTTTACTTTCCGTTGCCAATGTACTCCTGAATGTACTACTTTCTGCATTAGGAGTATTTAATCTTGGAGGATTATTCTATTAAAAAACAGGGAGCAGTTAAAAATATGCTCCCTGTAAAATCAGATAAATAACGAGGAGGAAACTAGGATGAAGATTGAAAAACCGGCAATAGCAGGAACTCTGGAGTCCAGTGACTGTATGGTGACTGTAGAGCCTGGAAATGGAACAATTACGATGAACCTTGAAAGCGCTGTGATGAATCAGTTCGGGGAACAGATCCAGAAGGTAGTAAAAGAAACACTGGAAAGGCTGGAAGTAAATGATGTAAATATCCGTATTGTAGATAAAGGAGCACTTGACTGTACGATCAAAGCGCGTGTGGAATGTGCAGTATACAGAAGTGTGGGACAGAAGAAAAATCTTCCATGGGGAGGTGTGATCAGATAATGAATCCGAATAAGAAAAGATTAAGACGTACCATGATGTTTTTGAATGCACAGAAGCCGGGACTTATCAAAGATCCGTATATTTATAAGCCGGATTCGATTATGCTAGATCTGGAAGACGCGGTTGCGGAAAAAGAAAAAGATTCAGCAAGATTTTCGCTTTTTCATGCATTAAAAGAGATCAATTACAGAGGAATTGAATGTATTGTCCGTATTAATGGACTGGATTCTGACCTTTGGGAAGAGGATATCCGTTGTGCAGTTGCAGGTGGAGCTGATGGAATCCGTATTCCAAAGACAGAGACGGCAGAAGATGTTAAAAAAGTAGAAAAAGCAGTGGAAGAGGCAGAAAAAGAATTTGGTGTTGAACCGGGAAAAGTCCTGATCATGGCAGCTCTGGAATCAGCCAAAGGAGTATTAAACGCGCTTGATATCTGCAAAGCATCGGATCGATTATTTGGTATTGCGCTTTCAGGGGGAGATTATACGAAGGATCTGCAGACCCATATTACCGGAACGGGTGTGGAACTGATGGGAGCAAGACAACATATGATCATTGCTGCCAGAGCGGCAGGTGTACAGTGTTTTGATACAGTATATACGGATCTTGATGATATGGAAGGCTTTATAAAAGATGTGGAGACGATTCATCTGATGGGATTTGACGGAAAATCAATTATTAATCCGAGACAAATTGCGCCGGTTCACAAAATTTATACTCCAAGCCAGAAGGAAATTATTTTTGCGCAGAAGGTAGTAAAGGAAATTGATGAAAAGAAAGCACTTGGCATTGGTGTATTTACAGTAGATGGGAAAATGATCGATATTGCGTTCTATGATGGAGCAAAACGAACGATTGAACTGGCAAAAGCTTCAGGTGTTTTAAAGGAGGAATGCTAAGATGTTAAATGCAGTAGGGCGTGAAATTCCAGATGAGATCTTAGAAATCACAGGAAAAGAACCATTTCAGGGAAATAATTATAAAGAAGGTGTCGAATACAGAAAACAGGGACCTGTCGTAAAACCGGTAATCGACCATAATACAAGTAAGATGGTAGCTTCGATTCGTGAAGCACTGGAAAAATGTGGTGCGCATGATGGAATGACACTTGGATTCCACCATCATTTCAGAGAGGGTGACCTGGTCGTAAATATGGTCATGAAAGAAGTGCATGATATGGGGATTAAAGATGTCACTATCTGTGCAAGTTCTCTGGGAAAAGCGCATGATCCGCTGATCGAGTATATTGAAGATGGAACGATCACCAGAATTGAATCTTCCGGAGTACGTGGAAAAATCGGAGAAGCTATTTCTCATGGGAAATTGAAAGGACTTGCGATCATGCGCTCCCATGGAGGACGTGTACGTGCAATCCAGAGTGGAGAAACTACGATCGATATTTCCTTTATCGGGGCACCTACCTGCGATGATTATGGAAACTGTAAAGGAATTGGCGGAAAGAGTGATTGTGGTGTTTTGTCGTATTCTTTTGTTGACGGACAGCATGCAAACAAGGTAGTAGCAGTAACAGATTGCCTGGTTCCATTCCCAAATTTCCCGGCAGATATTGCGATGACACGTGTAGACTATGTATGTGTAGTCGATGCGATTGGAATTCCGGAAAAAATTGCAACGGGGGCAGCAAAACCAACGACAGATACAAGAAAGCTGATGATGGCAGATTACTGTACACAGGTTGTTGTAAATACTCCGTATTTTAAAGATGGCTTTTCTTATCAGACAGGTGTTGGAGGGGCATCGATCGCTTCCGCTGCTTCGCTTGCAAAGATCATGGAAGAACGTGGCATCAAAATGGGATTTGCGGTAGGTGGAATGAGTAAAGGCATGGTAGATATGCTGGATGAAGGATTGGTTGGAAAGCTTCTGGATACACAGGATTTTGACCTTTTTGCAGTAAACTCTGTAAAACGGCCAAATCATCACAGAATCAGTGCGGGTGCTTATGCAAATCCATTTAACAAAGGCTGTTTTGTAAACAAACTGGATTATGTTGTACTTGCTGCACTGGAAGTGGATACGCATTTCAATTGTAATGTAGTTGTGGGATCGGATGGAATGATCACAGGTGCACAGGGAGGACATCCGGATGCAGCACAGGGAGCAAAATGTACGATTGTGATCTGTCCGCTTCTACAGGGCAGGATTCCGGCAATCTGTACGGATGTTACAACGGTTACGACACCAGGAGAAAGTATTGATGTGGTGGTGACTGATTATGGTGTAGCAGTCAATCCGGCAAGACAGGATCTTCTGAAATGTCTGAAAGAAGCAGACTGTGTACCGCTTAAGACAATCGAAGAACTGCGTGACATTGCCTATGACATTGTAGGGACTCCGCAGCCAGTTAAATTCGGAGAGAGAGTAGTCGGAATCATTGAAGGTCGTGATGGTACGATCATGGATGTTGTCCGGGAAGTAGCGGAGTAGGGAAAGCAGAAAAAGGTGCAGTAATGGTGAAACAAAGGGAAGAAGGATTTAAAATACAATTTTCAGATCGCATTGCGGAATTTGCAACAAGGGCACTGTTATACGAAGTGTCGGTTACGCCGAAGCCGGGACTGGTCGACAGAGCAAATGCAGGTTCCCATCAAGATATGGATTTTTATACATTTTTGAACAGTGCGGTGTCACTGACTCCATATTTTTGTGAAATGGTTGAAACTGGAATACTCTTGTCTTCTGCAAAACCGGAAGAAACATTTTTTGAGCTACAGGAAATCGGAAAAGCTGCCGAAGCTGCGATGTACCGTGTGACGAAAAATGTGAATACGCACAAAGGAGCAATCTTTTCGCTTGGAATTCTATGCGGAGCGGCAGGAAGAGTAAGAGGTAATGGAAAAGAATTGTGTCCTGAAGCGCTGACAGAGGAATGCATTCATATGACGAAAGTTCCGATGGAATACTTTTTTGAAACGATGGGGGATAAGCCGGATACCGCTGGATGTCGCTTCTACCGAAAATACGGAATTAAAGGAATCCGTGGAGAAGTGATGACAGGGTTCCCGTCGGTTCGCAAAGAAGGTCTGCCTGTTCTGGAAGGACTTTTAGATAAAGGGTATTCATTTGACAGAGCCGGAAGTATTGCTTTACTGCATCTGATTACTGCAACAGTCGATACGAATATGATTACCAGATCCGATTATCTGACCTGTATGCGGATACGGAAGCGACTGCAGAAACTGATCAGTGGAAACCAGATCCTGTCAACTGCCATGATAGAAGCACTGGATGAAGAATTTATCAGAAATAATATTTCTCCGGGAGGTTCCGCTGATCTTCTTGCAGTTAGCTGGTTTCTGCATTTTATTAAGAGTGAGAGAATGGAATAAAGGATTTATGCAGTAGAAAATCTTTTAAGGTATTTGAGCCGGGACATTCGCCCCGACTCAAAGTCTGTTATGCAAAAAGAAGCTGCCGCCTGACAGCTTCTTTTTAAAGATTAATCAAATTTAAAGTTCTTAAGAATATTATTCATACTTCTTTCCGTGTGAATTTCCATCATTCTTTTCGCTTCATTAGAATTTCCATCTTTAATTGCTTCCAGAATTGCAATATGTTCATCAGTTGACTTTTTATAATGGTCGATTTTCGGGTTAAGAAAACCAACACTTGGACCGTTCCATAGCATACTGAGGAATTTGTAAAGGCGGTCATTGTCAGCGGCAGTCCAGATTGCAGAGTGAACCTCAAAGTTCAGGTCTTCATAATCAGGAGTAGAAAGTTGTTCCATATTTTCTTTGGCTTTTTTTAATTTGGCAAGCAGTTTATCTACGTTTGAAAGTCCGTTTTTTGCGGCACGATAAGCAGCTTCGCTTTCTAAAAGCATTCGCATTTCATAATGATCTCTGATGTATTTTTCATCGATCGGATTCACGATCGCACCCTTATTCATACGCAGTTTGATCAGTCCCTCGGATTCTAACTGCTGAAAAGCTTCACGGACAGGAGTTCTGCTGACTCCCAGCTTTTCTGCGATTTCTGTAAGACTGAGTTCGTCTCCGCTTTTGTATTCCCCTGAAAAAAGCGCTTTTTTTAAAATTGAAGCAATCCGGATACGAGCCGGCATCATTTCCATACTTTCCATATTCGTATCAATCCTTTAAATTTTTTCTTAAATCATAACATTTCAATAAATCTGTGTCAAATATATCGTATACGATTTCTGTTATTTTTCATAAAAATACAGATCTAAAAATGTTACTAATTCACAAAGAATTAAAAAAACAGAGAAAATACTTGAAAAAACCGTTTGATGGTGATATTGTTTGAATCACAGAAACGTATATCGTATACGATATTTAATATACGACATACAAAATAGGGAAAATAAGGAGGACGAAAAGATGCATGCAATTGAAAAAATTTTAGCAAAGAACAGTGGACGTGAAAAAGTTTCTGCTGGGGAAATCGTTACAGCAAAGGTAGATTTTGCGGAAATTAATGACTTATATTTACAGACTGTATATTCATTCTACGAAATGGGTGGAGAAAAAGTCTGGGACAGTGAAAGAGCTGCATTCGTATTTGACCATTATGCACCGACTCCGGATATCAAGAGTGCGGCAAATCATGGTGAGATGAGAGAATTTGCGAAGAAGAACAATCTGAAGTTCCACTTTGATACAAACTGTGGTGTCTGCCATCAGGTTATGCCGGAAGCAGGAGTGATCTATCCGGGAATGATCGTAGTTGCTACAGACAGCCATACAACAACACATGGTGCATTTGGTGCGATGGGAACCGGATGCGGCGCGACAGATATGGCAACGATCCTGATGACCGGGGAACTTTGGTTCCGTGTTCCGGAGATCATTGAAGTACGTCTGGATGGGGAAGCACCGGATGGAGTATATCCGAAAGATGTCATCCTTTCTGTATTAGGAAAAATTAAAGCAGATGGTGCGGTATACAAAGCAATTGATTTTACAGGAAGTTATGTGGAAAATCTTGGAGTTGCCGGAAGAATGGTAATCTGTAACATGGCAGTTGAAATGGGAGCAAAGACCGCTTATATGCAGCCGAACCAGGCAGTCCTTGATTATGTAAATAAAAGAGCAGTCAGACCTTACGAAGTACAGTATACAGATCCAGAATTTAAATATGAAGAAAGCTATGTATTTGATGTGTCAGAACTGGAGCCGCAGCTTGCATGTCCTCACAGTGTAGATAATGTAGCACCGCTCAGCCAGGTTGTTGCTGAAAAAGAAGTGAAGCTGGATCAGGGATACATCGGAAGCTGTACTGGCGGAAGAGAGGAAGATATTGCAGCAGCAGCCAAAATCCTCGATGGAAAACACATTCCGAAGTACACAAGACTTGTAGTTGTACCGGCATCTGCAGAAGTAATGCAGTCCTGCATGGAAAAAGGATACATCCAGAGCCTGATAAAAGCAGGAGCTACCATTACAACACCTGGATGTGGAGCCTGCCTTGGGGCGCATGAAGGAATCCTTGCACCGGGAGAGGTATGTATCACAACAACAAACCGTAACTTCCCGGGACGTATGGGATCTACTGAAGCACAGATTTACCTGGCAAGCCCTGCAACAGTTGCAGCAAGTATTTTAAATGGATGCATCACAGATCCAAGAAAATATTTATAAGAAGGAATGGAGGACATAAAATATGAAAACTCAGATCACAGGTAAGATTATTGTTGTTGGAAATAACATTGATACAGACCAGATTTATCCGGGAAGATTTCTTGCGATCACAGATCCGAAGGAAATCGGAAGCCACTGTCTGTGTGGTGTAGATGAAAAAATTGCTGCGAATTTTCCACAGGGCGGAATCGTAGTGGCAGGAACGAACTTTGGATGTGGATCCAGCCGTGAACATGCGCCGATCGCACTTCTGAATATGGGAGCCAGTGCGGTAATAGCAGATTCATTTGCAAGAATCTTTTTCCGTAATTCTATAAATCTTGGATTACCGCTTATTGTATGCAAAGGAATCAGCAAGGAAGTAGAAGCAGGACAGGAACTGAAGCTTGATATCGAGGCTGGTACTGTAACTGTTGTTGAGACCGGAAAAGTATATCAGTGTGACCGTCTTGGCGACCAGGCTATGAAGATTCTGGAAGCAGGAGGAATCAAGCCTCTGATGCGGAAAAAGATGGGAAAAGATGCGTAGAAGATAAAAAAATGAGAGAAAAAGAGAGGTAAATTGATATGCCGATGATGTTAGTATTTGTAATAGGTATGGCAGTTCTGTTATTCCTGTGCATTAAAGTAAAGGCAAATGCTTTTGTGTCCCTGCTTGCGACGGCGCTTGTTATGGGACTGATGGCAGGAATGAGTGGTGCAGATACCGTAAGTGCGATTACAGATGGTTTTTCTGGAACTGTAAAAAGTATTGGTATTGTAATTATTTTTGGAATTATGCTTGGGAATTATCTGGATGCCGCAAAAGGAACGAACCGTATGGCTCTGGATGCAGTAAAACTTGTTGGTCAGAAGAGAGCCGGACTTGCGATGGCAATTACGGGATATCTGGTATCTATTCCGGTATTTTCCGATGCAGCGTTTGTTATTCTGACACCACTTGTAAAAGCAATCCATAAAAAGACTAAAATCCCGCTTGCAATTCTTGCGGTAAGCTTATCGGCCGGACTTCTGTCTACCCATGTATTTGTTCCACCGACACCGGGACCGCTTGCAGCAGCCGGGCTCCTTGGAATTGATATCGGACGTGCGATTATGTACGGAGCATTTGCAGCCGTATTTATGACTGTAGCAGGATGGATTTTTGCAGAATTATTTTTCAAGAACAAACCAGATTCTTACTATACATTCCGTGACAGCGAGGAGCAGGAAAAAGAAGAAGCAGTAAGTATTGATGATGATACAGATCTGCCGGGAACGCTTGCAAGCCTCCTTCCACTGGTTGTTCCGATCGTACTGATTCTGTTAAATACAACCTGTGGTATGCTTCTTCCTGAAGATTCAGCAGTGATGAAAATTATCTCTTTTGTAGGGGATTCCAATATCGCACTTGCAATCGGAGCAATCCTTGCCATTGTTACGCTCGGAAAGAGACTTGGTGGTAAAGTGATTCTGGATGTAATGGATAAGACATTAAAAGATGCCGGACCGATCGTATTTATCACATCAGCAGGTGGAGCACTTGGACAGGTTCTGAAAGTATCCGGAGCAGGTGACAGTCTTGCACAGGGGGTTATCCATACAGGCCTTCCGTTTATCTTGATTCCGTTTGTTATCTCAGGACTTCTGAAAGTCGTACAGGGTTCTGGTACGGTTGCTGTAACAACAGCTGCAACCCTTTGTGCACCGATCGCAGCAAGCCTTGGTCTGGATCCAATCCTGATCTTCCTTGCTTCCGGAGCAGGAGCACGTCTGTGCTGCCAGGTAAATGACAGTTATTTCTGGGTATATACAAACTGTATGGGATTTGATATGAAGACCGGACTTAAAACTTTGTCGATCAGTAATGTGATAATGTCCCTTGGAGGACTTCTGGCAACCTTTATCTGTAGTTTATGGCTGTAGGCGAGAGGATGAAACTTATGAAATTTATTGAGCGAAAAATTTATCATAATCTTCAGGATGCAGCGCGCTATCAGAAGAAAAAGAAAGTGACGAACGAGATGGTTCAGAAGATTCTTGAGAGTCTGAAAAAATAATTTTAATATTGCCGAATATTAAAATACATGGTAATAAGGGCATAACTCTTTTTTCTGCCGGAGTTATGCCCTTGTTGTTCTAATGTACTTCAAATCGGGGTAACAGGATTCGAACCTGCGACCTCACGGCCCCCAGCCGTGCGCTCTGACCAAGCTGAGCCATACCCCGAAGTGTTATTTCATTATAGTATAAATTGTTTTAAATCTCAATCATTGTTTTGATGTGAAGAAATGCAGTTGACAGTTATCCTTAAACAGTTCAGAATAGCATTATGCAAATATAAATGAGTAGGATGAGGAACGATTATGGAAAATTTAATTTTCAGTCTGAATGCAACGATTCCGATCTTTTTGATGATGTTACTTGGGATGTTATTCAGAAAACTGGGGTGGATGGATGAAGTCTTTGCGGCAAAGATGAACAAGTTTGTATTTTTGGTTCCACTTCCGGTGTTGCTGTTTGAACAGCTGGCGACCGTGGATTTTTCGGAAGTATGGGATATTAAGTTTATTCTTTTTTGTTTTGTGGTGACGGCGATCAGTATTACGATATCAACTTTGATTTCACTGCTGTGGAAAGACCGGAGCATTAAAGGCGAATTTATACAGGCGACTTACCGGAGCAGTGCGGCGCTTCTTGGTATTGCGTTTATCCAGAATATTTATGGAACTGCGGGAATGGCACCTCTGATGATCATAGGAAGTGTGCCTCTTTATAATGTTATGGCGGTTGTGGTACTTTCATTCTTCAAACCGGGGAATAATTCTTTTGATAAGGCGCTGGTAAAGAAAACGCTGAAGGGGATTGTGACGAATCCAATCATTATTGGAATTGTGGCGGGATTTGTCTGGTCTGCGCTTAAGCTTCCGATGCCATTGATTTTACATAAGACGGTATCAAGTATCGGTGCGACAGCGACGCCGATGGGACTGATGTCGATGGGGGCAACATTTGAGATGAAAAAGGCAACATCGAAGATGAAGCCTACACTTGTTGCTGTGTTTATGAAGCTGGTTGGATTCTGTGCGATATTTTTGCCGATGGCGGCACTTCTTGGATTTAGAAATGAAGAGTTGATTGCGATTCTGGTGATGCTTGGATCCGCTACGACGGTCAGCTGTTTTGTTATGGCAAGGAATATGGGGCATGAAGGGACGCTTAGTTCCGGGGTGATTATGATGACGACGTTACTGAGTGCGTTTACGCTTACGATGTGGCTGGATGTGCTGAGATCGTTTGGGTTGGTGTAGAGTGGAAAAATTTTGACATATTTATGATTGAGTGATAGTATGAATATAGAAAAAGGGTGATACCGATAGACGGTTAGCCCGCTTAACTATTTAGAATATCAAAGATAGTCGCCTAGTTTGCAGACAGGGGCGGCTATTTTTGTGACTTATTATGATCTTTGCCGAATGTGTATCCGGCACAAAAGCAGCTGATGCCAAAGCTTGCAACTGCAATGAAATCCAAAATACTCATTAGCTTAGCCCTCCTTTCCAGTGGATTCCGTTTCAGGTTTCTATGTAATCAGAGGGGGAAGTCCACAGTCCCTCTGGTGAAGGACTAACCGCCTACCGTTATGGTAGCACCCGTGAGTTGAGTATAGCAGTATGCGGGGGAGGTTGCAATTGTGCAAAAGGGAGATTTTGGCGCGGAGGGGCGCGAAGGCGCTGGCGCTGTTCGCTTGGGAGGATGGTGCGAGGGGCGGGGAAGGCGCTGGCGCTGTTCCCCTTGGGAGGATGGTGCGAGGGGGCGGGGAAGGCGCTGGCGCTGTTCCCCTTGGAAACTGTATGTTTTCATTTTAAAAGTTTGTGGGTCGAATGATTTAGGGGAGGAGCAGTGCACCACAGCTCGTGAACCTGGCGGTTCATTCGCTGTGCGAGCTATCGCTCTATCAAAATAAAATAACACCCAAATTTTCATGCGAGCATGAAATTTGGGTGTTTTTTTATTTTGGCACTGCTCTATCTGAGGACAAAGTACTGTTCATACCACAGTAGGAATGAATATACTGTATAAATCTTTCTATGATAATTTCCAACTTTATTCTTATGATCTTCCAGCCATTTCAGCAGTAAGTCCTGATTGAAGAATTCGGATACGAAGTCTTTCTGGAACATTTCTTTTACTTTATTATAGTATTTATCTTCCCGGAGCCATACTCTGAATGGTACGAGGAATCCGAGTTTTTTACGTTTTGCCCAGTCCATTGGGATGTGGGAGAGGGCGGAGGTACGGAATGCTTTTTTGGTTTCCATGCCGTCGATGCAGTATTTGCTGTCGATGCTGCGGGCGAGTTCCCAGACTTTTTTGTCGAGGTATGGTACACGCAGTTCGAGGGAGTGTGCCATGGTCATCTTATCTGCTTTGAGCAGGATGTCGTGTGGCAGCCACAGATGCATATCGAGGAAGAGCTTTTTGTGGAGGTCGTCCTGATCTTTTACCTGGTCGAAGTATGGTTTGGTTACGTCCTGGTAGCGCATCTTGCTCTTGTATGCAGGAGAGAGTACTTCATCTGCTTCTTCGTTGTCCATGATGAATGCCTGTCCGATGTAGGAATCTTCTACGGAAGTTGCATTTCTCTTGAGGAAGTTAAGTCCTCTCTTGTCTGGCTGGTGTTTTGCCCAGTCTCCGAGTTTTTTACGGATAGATGCCGGTACGATCTTGCGGTACATATCACCGGATTTGCTTGGGATATATGTCTCGTATCCACCGAACATCTCATCTGCACCTTCTCCACTTAAGACTACTTTTACATCTTTGGCTGCGAGCTGTGACAGATAGTACAGCGGTACAGCGGAAAGGTTGGCATGTGGTTCATCGGAATGATACTGAACCTCCGGCAGAGCATCGAAGAATTCGTCAGAAGAGATTTCTTTCTTTGCATTGCTCATATGAAGGATATCGCACAGATCCTTGGAGAAGGTTGTCTCATCGAATCCGCCGACTTCAAATCCTACGGAATAGGTCTTCATAGGTTTTACAGTAGATGCGATGTAGCTTGAATCAACACCACCTGAAAGGAAAGATCCTACTTCTACGTCAGCAATCTGATGGTAATCAACAGAATCCTGAATTGTCTCACCGATGAGTTTTACTGTCTCGTCAAAGCTGCGGTCTTTCTTTGCATAAGTCGGATCGAAGTATTTTGTTTTCTTAAGTTCTTTTCCATCATAAGTGAAGTATGTTCCCGGTTCCAGTTTGAATACACCTTTGAACATGGTCTCAAGGAGTGGGGTGTACTGGAAGATCAGGTACATCTTGAGGGCATCTTTGTTGACCTCTTTATGGAAATGTGGGTGAGCCAGGAAGGACTTGATCTCAGAACCGAATAAAAGGCTTCCATTCATCTGTGCATAGTAGAATGGTTTGATTCCGAAGTAGTCTCTTGCTCCGAATAAGTTGTGGGTTTCTTTATCGTAAATTACAAATGCGAACATTCCGCGGAGCATAGAAGCAATTTTTTCTCCATAGGTCTTGTAGCCCTGAAGAATAACTTCTGTGTCGGAGTTTGTCTGGAACTGACATCCGTGTTTCTCGATCAGTTCTTTACGGATCTCCTGATAGTTGTAAATTTCTCCGTTGAAAATAATGACATGTTTGCCATCTGCGCTGTGAATCGGCTGAGATCCGCCTTCAAGGTCGATGATACTCAGACGGCGGAAGCCAAGGGCTACATAGTCATCAACAAAGCTTCCCTTGCTGTCAGGTCCGCGGTGGGCAATGCGTTCACCCATCTGGTCGATGACTTCTTCTCTATTAAAATCGCCGGCGCCATAATAGCCTGCAAATCCACACATAAATTGCACATCCTTTCTGAATTGATACATATTAAAAATATTATAGTAACTTAATTTTGCCTGTAGATTTATTTATTATACCATAGTCTATATAAGATTAACAAGGGATAAAAAAACGGAAAGGAATATCCAATAAAATCAGTAGGATATTCCTTGCATATTTTTTACAGGTGTTATATAGTGAAAAATGCGAATAAATGCGTAAACGCCGGTAAAGAAACGAGGGACCTGGAAAATGGAAAAGGTAAAAACTTTCCTGGCAGATATATCCGATCTGCTTGATGAGAAAAATTATCAAAAAATTTATAAAAAAGTTCCGGTGTTCCGACAGGAAAAAGCAGACCGGCTGAAGCACAGGGAGGATCAGGCTCAAAGCATTGGTGCATGGTATCTTTGGATGAAGATACAGGAGAGATACCAGATACCGCAGGATGCAGGGCAGTCCTTTAATTTATCGCATTCTGGGAAATATGTTCTGTGCAGTGCAGGCGTATCCGGAGAGAGGGTAGGCTGTGACATCGAATGCATTCGGAAATATCATGAAAGGCTGGCGGAAAAATATTTTTGTTCTTCTGAATATGAGAGGATCCGGAATGCAGATGAAGCAGAGCAGACGGAAATGTTCTACCGCTACTGGGTTTTAAAGGAAAGCTTTTTAAAAGCGACGCGCAAAGGTCTTGTGATGGGATTGAATACCAGCGAGATCCGGATTCCGAAGCAGGGAGATCCGTTTTTTTTAAGGCAGCCGGAAGAAATCCGGGAAACTTATTATTTAAAAGAATATCAGATAGATGGAGCAAGGATTGCTGTGTGCTCGACGAATCCGAATTTTGACGAAAATATTTTGGATATGACAGATATTTACAAAAGAGAAATGATTGTGGAACTTAAAGATTGAAAATAAGCTAATGGAACACGAAGTGGATTGGTTAAGAGTTTACAGGTATTTTATGAGAGAAGAAGGAGAAGAAGATGCTTACACAATTTTCGAGAACAGAACTGCTTCTTGGCAAAGAGGCGATGGATAAACTGAAAAATTCAAGAGTTGCCGTATTTGGAATCGGCGGAGTCGGCGGTTATGTATGTGAGGCACTGGTACGAAGCGGAGTCGGGGCATTTGACCTGATCGATGATGACAAGGTATGTCTGACCAACTTAAACCGTCAGATCATTGCAACCAGAAAGACCGTTGGAAAATACAAAACAGATGTTATGAAGGAGAGAATGCTGGAGATTAATCCGGACGTGGATGTGCGAATCCACAAATGCTTCTTCCTTCCGGAAAATGCAGATGAATTTCCGTTTGATGAGTATGATTATGTAGTTGATGCAGTTGATACTGTGACTGCAAAGATTGAGCTTGTCATGAAATCGCAGGCAATGAATGTGCCGATCATCAGCAGTATGGGAGCCGGAAACAAGCTGGATGCAAGTGCATTTAAAGTGGCTGACATCTATAAGACACAGATGTGTCCGCTTGCAAAAGTTATGCGCCGGGAGTTAAAGAAGCGTCATGTTAAGAAGCTGAAAGTTGTTTATTCAGAAGAGAAACCGACCAGACCGATCGAGGATATGGCGATCAGCTGCAGAAACCATTGCATCTGTCCGCCAGGAGCAGAGCGTAAATGTACGGAGAGGAGAGATATTCCGGGAAGTGTGGCATTTGTGCCATCTGTAGTCGGATTGATTATCGCAGGGGAAGTAGTGAAGGACCTCTGTGCAAAATAAAAATAAAATCGCGGGCGCCCCTGCGGGGCACATATCAAAGCCAGGCATTTGCTGTCAGAACTTGCAGCAAATGCCTGGCTTTTTTGTTTCATTTTTTTTCACAGATTTTCCGGAAAATCTTATACGATCTGTATCGGAGATCAGGAAACAGAGGTGACTTTGGAGAGTAATTATACAGAGCTTTAAACTTAAAAAATTCTAAACTTGTCGGAAAAGACTGTTTTCTCATGAAGAAATATGTTAAAGTAAGGCTGAAATATGCGTAAAAAGAAACAAACATTAACGAGATGTCGTTTAAGGAAGGAAGAACCATAGACATATGATGAGAGAAGACAGGAAAAGAGCGGAGCAGCACCAGAAAAAAATGGCGAGGCGCAAGCGGGAAGTACGAAGGATGAAAAGAAAGCTATATAAAGCAGGCATTCTTGCAGCAGCAGGAATTATCGTGTTGGCTGTGATCCTGATGCTTTGTGGAAGTGGAAATGCAAAGAAATCTGCAAAAAAGACATCCTCTGCCAAGACAAAGACAGAGACAAGTGAAGAGAAAGAAACAAAGACACCAGAAGAGATAGAAGCTGAGAAAGTCCAGGAGGTGCTGGATTCTGACCAGTATAAAGACCAGCTGGGCGAATTATATAAGAAAAACCCGGAGACGAAGGAAATCATTCTGAACAGAGAAAAGTATTCCGATGATCTGCTGATATGGCTGTTTGAACATCAGGAAGCACTCCAGTGGGTAATTGATTATCCGGAACAGTCAGTAAGATCGGAAGAAGAACTCAGTGCGCAGGGACTTCAGGCGGTAAATCTGAAAGATTACAGAATCCAGAACCATATCCCAGTATATTTCCAGTGGAGTGAGGTATGGGGATATGCGTCTTATGGTTCAGAAAATATCGGGATGGGCGGATGCGGACCGACCAGCCTTTCCATGGTAGCAACAGGACTTACGGGTAATACTTCATTTACACCGAAGTATGTAGCGGACATGAGTGTAAATATGGGATACTATGTAGAAAGTGTCGGAACAGACTGGAGTCTTATGACAGAGGGAGCCTCGCAGCTTGGCATAAATTCTGCGCAGCTTACAAACTGGTCTGAGGACAGCCTGAAATCAGAGCTTTCGGCAGGACATCCGATCATCTGCAGTATGGGACCGGGGGATTTTACAAATCAGGGACATTTTATCGTCCTTTCCGGGCTGACAGAGGATGGCAAGGTACTGGTCAACGACCCGAACAGTAAGATCAACAGCCGTAAGAAATGGGATCTGAATACAATTATAAATCAGATGAATGCAGCGTGGTCATTCTGGGTATAAAAATTTGGAAAAAGTGCAGGAGAATTGGATAAATTCCCTTGCGCTTTTTCTTTATTTATGATATAAATAGATATTGTCGAGAGACAAAATGGGTGGATTCCCGAGTGGCCAAAGGGGACAGACTGTAAATCTGCTGCAATTTGCTTCGGTGGTTCGAATCCACCTCCGCCCATTGATGCGAGGTTGAAAAGACAGTGCAGAGCGCGTATGCTTTTCGCGGAAACCGTTTGAGCATCTCTTGCCGTAGTGGCGGAACTGGCAGACGCCCGGGACTTAAAATCCCGTGGGTAGTGATACCCGTACCGGTTCGATTCCGGTCTACGGCAGTGTTTGAAAAGCAGGAGAAACGTTGAATTTACAGCATTTCTCCTGCTTTTTGTTTAACCGGGATTCTGTTAAATACACAAATATATTGTGAGTTGAACAGCGTCAGGTGAGATGCCGGAGATATGGAAGATAGGCAGGGAGAAGTCCAGTGGAATGGAGAGAATACCAGATATTTTCGAAGTGAACCGGAACTGCTCCGTCTGATACAATCCGTATTTGCCGGCGCAGAGGCAGAAAAGTAGATACAGAAAGGAATGGAGGCATAAAAATGAGAGCATATCAACTGAAAAATGAAGAACTTACACTGACTGTTATTTCCGCAGGCGCAGAAATGAAATCGCTAAAAGACAATAAGACAGAGCAGGAATATCTGTGGCAGGCAGATCCAAAGTTCTGGGGAAGAACATCACCGGTTCTTTTCCCAATCGTAGGAAATTATGCGCAGAAGCAGTCGGTATACGAAGGAAAGACATATACGCTATCACAGCATGGTTTTGCAAGAGACATGGAATTTGATCTGGAGAGCCAGACAGAAGAAGAGATTTGGTTTGTACTGAAAGATACAGAAAGTACTTTGGAAAAATATCCATTTCATTTTATTCTGAAAGTAGGATACAGACTCTCCGGACGTCAGGTGGAAGTAATGTGGAAAGTAGAAAATCCAAATGATAAGAAGATGTATTTTTCGATCGGAGGGCATCCGGCATTTAACTGTCCTTTGAAAGAAGGAGAAAAGCAGGAGGATTGTCAGTTGATATTTGATACAGAAGGACCGCTCACGAGCAGCATCGTGAATGAAGAAGGTGCACTTTGTCCACGGACAAAAATCTTAAATCTTTTCGGAAAATGTCTGAAGCTTGAGGAACATTTATTTGATGAGGATGCACTTATTATTGAAAATCATCAGGCACAGAGGATCGGTCTTGCGGATGCAGATGGAAAGGTTTATCTGGAAGTAGAATTTGATGCACCGCTTTTTGGAATCTGGTCTCCGGCAAAAAAACACGCACCTTTCGTATGTATTGAGCCATGGTATGGAAGAAGTGACAGAGAAGATTTTGACCATATTCTGGAAAACAGGGAGTGGGGGAATGAACTGGAACCGGGCGATATTTTTGAAAAGGATTATAAGATTCTGGTAAAATAGCGCAGAGGGTTGCGTTTCATGGCTCAGACTGATACAATGAAAAAAATACATGGAATATTAAAGGAAGAGGAGAACGTAAGATGAACTTTTTGGAAGAACGTATTGTCAAAGATGGAATCGTGAAAGAGGGAAATGTTCTTAAGGTGGACAGTTTTCTGAATCATCAGATGGATATTGAATTATTTGACCAGATCGGAGCGGAATTCAAGAAGAGATTTGCAGATAAGAATATCAACAAGATCCTGACAATCGAAGCTTCTGGTATTGGGATTGCCTGTATTGTAGCCAAGCATTTTCATGTGCCGGTTGTATTTGCAAAAAAGACACAGAGCATCAATCTGGAAGGGGAGATGTATGTAGCAGAAGTCGAATCATTTACCCACAAATGCAAGAACCAGGTAATTGTAGCAAAGAAATTTCTTTCAGAGGAAGATCATGTACTCATTATTGATGATTTCCTTGCGAATGGATGTGCGCTGCAGGGGCTGATTCAGCTGGTTACAGAGGCAGGTGCAACTGTAGAGGGAATTGGAATTGTGATCGAAAAAGGATTCCAGTCCGGCGGAAGAATCATCCGCAACCTTGGATATCCGCTGGAATCACTTGCGATTGTAGAAGCTATGGACAGTGAGACGGGTGAGATCACTTTCAGAGAGCAGTAAAAAGTGCAAAAAGACGCATATGATGAGCTAAGTGCAGATTTGTATTTTCACAGGGATCTGCATTTTTGATATACAAAAAGAGAGTGATATTTGTTTTAGCTGATCCACGAGCGGTTATAGAAAAACATGGCAAGTGAAGAGCGAAAGATAACAATATATCCAATCACGCTGAGCAGGTTTAGTCATTTTGCTCCATCCATTCATTTAAAAGCCTGCAATAGCGGTCGGTATCTTCAATGAAGCATACATGACGGCAGTCATCAAAAAGTTCCCAGCGTGAATTCGGGATACTGTCATACATGGTCTTTGCAACCAGTGGAGTGCAAAGATCGTTGGCTCCATTGATGATAAGTGCCGGCTCTTTGATATTTTGCAGTTTGTCACGGTACTCATAGTTGCCGAGATTTCCGATTGGCGTGTATTCATTTGGTCCCCACGCGGTGATATAAGAGTCTGTTCCAATTTTTTTTGGACGGCGCAGGCATTCAGGATCGGTGTCTTTTGGTACGCCGGCGGCATGAAGAAGCATAAAGCGTTCATTGGCTGCGAGATATGCCGGATCGTCAAAATTGCCGGTTGCTTCGGCCTTGGCAATGGCGTCCTGATCTTCCTGGGACATGAATTTGATCATCCGGTGTTGTTCCTGGGCCCACAATTTGGCAGATGGGTGGGTGCTGGAAAGAATAACGGATTTGATCCCTTCTGGTTTGTGATCGCATAAGTATTCGATTGAGAGCATTCCGCCCCAGGACTGTCCGAGAAGATGAAGTTCATCAAGTCCGAGATACTTTCTGAGTTCGATCAGTTCATTCATCCATGTTTTAGAACACCAGAGTTCGGAATGTCCTTCTACGTAAGAATTACCGCAGCCGAGCTGGTCATAGGAAATAATTGCACGACCTTCATCAGCAAGCCGGTCAAGTACTTCAAAGTAGTTATGTGTAGAACCAGGTCCTCCGTGAAGCAGAATGAGTGGTTTTTTATTGCCGGAGCATTCGCCTGCAATACGGTAGTAGGTTTTGTATCCAAGATAAGGCATGTAGCCTTCTGTAATTTTCATATTTAATCCCTCCTATCAGTACACTGAGTCTCTTCATTATAACATCAGAATGAAGTAAGGGAAAGAAAAAGTGGAAAAATAAAAAAAATTAAAAAAACAAAAAAGTTGTTGACAAACAGTTGAATGATGAATATAATAGTAAGAGTCACGCGGGTGTAGTTCAATGGTAGAACACCAGCCTTCCAAGCTGGATACGTGGGTTCGATTCCCATCACCCGCTTTTGTTATGTTTTAAATCAGGAGCCCGGTCGCCAAAGTGGTGACCAGGCTCTTCATTTATATAGTGTTATCTACGTTTATAAAGCATTGAAAACCCGCTCAAAAATGAGCAAGTCTGTGAACTGACAGAACGATTTATTTGCAGAATGATTATATTCGGTATATAAGCTGTTAGTCTTTTTTGACTGGTACGTTAAAATGCCGGCTCAGATCATAAGGGTAAACATTTCGTTCACCCCTTGCGTCCTGCTGCCAGATATGCTATATTTAAGACACAAAAAGGGAAACCGCAAGCGGCTACCCGATTATAATGTTAAGCTATTATGCAACAGCCGTCATTATTCACAGTAATGGCGGCTATTTTCTTTTACCCTTGAAAATCTCATAGCAAAGACCTACAAGGGCAACAATGAATATACTAAACTGAATCAGATCAGAATATGTAACCATTGTATCGTATTATTTCTGAAACCTAAAATGAATTTTGGACAAGTCTTGATTTTTCATCCGTCCCATGCTATACTATCACCCGTTACTAAAACCCCTAAAAACCAAGGTCTTACAAGGGTTCCGCCGATTTCCGGCGTAAGGTCATATACTTACAGTATATGCCTTCCGCGGCATTCGTCAGATGTCCATGCAAGCATGGCCGCCAGACTCATTGCTGCGCGAAAATGAATCGTGTGTTCGTGACCTTCCACACGTAAAACAAAACTAGAGGAGAGAATTTCATATGAAGAACAAGAATGTAGCATTTATGACTCAGGCAGCGATGATCGCTGCAATCTACGTGGTGCTTACTTATGTATTTGCACCATTTTCATTCGGAGAAGTACAGATTCGTATTGCAGAAGCACTTACGATCCTTCCGGTATTTACACCGGCAGCGATTCCGGGACTTTTCGTTGGATGTATTGTTGGAAACATTCTCGGAGGAGCAATCCTGCCGGATATCATTTTCGGAAGCATTGCAACTTTGATCGGAGCATTTTTCACTTATCAGCTTCGTAACAAAAATCGTTTCCTTGCACCGTTACCACCGATTATTGCTAACACCGTGATCGTTCCGTTTGTACTTCGTTACGGATATGGAGTAGAACTTCCGATTCCGTTTATGATGCTGACAGTTGGTGTCGGAGAAGTTGTCGGATGTGGTGTGCTTGGCTTAGTCCTTTATACTGCATTGAATCGTTATAGAAATGTAATTTTTAAAACAGCATAAGAAGATGTAAAAAGAGGGCAGACTGAAAAGCTATTCAGCCTGTCCTCTTTTTATACTATTGTCGTGTATACAATCGTAGAATTTTACAAATTTGAGTGGAGATATATTTATGGAAAAGTGGATATGAATCTTCTATAATATAAAAAGAGAAACTGTAACCAGATGAAAGTTTGACAGTAAGGGAAAAAGGGAGAAATATGAAATATACAGTTGTTGTTGCTGATGATGAGGAGGAAATCCGCAGAAGTCTTGTTCGCAGGGTAAAGTGGGAAGAGATTGGTTTTGAAGTAGTCGGGGAAGCTGAAAATGGTGCAGACGCGCTGGAACTGGTTGAAAAGCTGGAACCAGATCTGCTCCTTACCGATATCAAGATGCCATTTTTATCGGGGATTGAGCTGGCACGGGCGGTCAGGGAAGTTCGCCCGATGGTACAGATCGCCTTTTTAAGTGGATTTGATGATTTTACCTATGCGCAGCAGGCAATTCAATATAATATTGTAAGCTATATGCTGAAGCCGATTTCAGCAAAAGAGATCGAGGCGGAACTGATAAAGATTAAAAAATCCATGGATCAGCGTGTGGAAGAATTTACAAAAGAAAGAAAAGAGAAGCTGGACAGCCGCAAGACGGAATTTCTTATTCCGCTTTTGCTCGACAGTTTTCAGAATGAACGGGTGTCTGAAGAGACACTTCTTGAGCGGGCAGAGGCATGTGAGCTGATCCGTAATCCAAAGCCGGATAATATGCAGTACGTGGTGCTTGTAACCGGAATCCGTGATGCAAATGGAAAGGATCAGACAAGCTATAGCAGTGTAAATGCAGTTGATATGATCCTGAAAAAATATGTTCATTATATAAGCTGCCATCTGGAAGGAAGAGTGGTATCGCTGATCGCGACGACTCCGGGAGGCATGGGTAAATATTTACATATTATTGTAGAAGAAATTGTCCAGAGTGTAGAGCGTATTATGGGATATTGCTGTCAGGTCGGGGTAAGCAGGAGTGTGAATACTCTTGGAAAATGCAGAGAGAGCTACCTGGAGGCAATGAATGCGCTCAGTTATTCCAGAAAAGATAAAAGCAGTGTCTATTTCATTTCCGATGCAGAGCACGGCTCGGGATTGGAACAGGGAGAAATACAGGGAATTACAGCAACGCTGGAGAATTTTTTACGTGGTGGAATGGCAGAGGATCTGGAGATTTATCTGGAGGATCTGGAAAAGAAGCTGCGAAATGGAGGAAAGAATACACTGGTACTTAGTACGATACTTCTGACCGAGATCGGGGCGGCAGTATATAAGGTTATTTATATGGCAATCGGGGAATGTGGTGTAGAAGTTCTTCAGAAAAAATATTCCATGCAGCAGATGCGGGAAATGGAACGTATGGCAGAGAATTTTCAGATCATAAAAAGTCTGTGTATGGAGGCTAAAAAAATGCTTATGGATCAGAGAAAGAAGAGCAGTGAGGTGATCTGCGAGCAGGCAGTGCAGATCATACAGGACCGCTATGCCCAGCAGGATCTGTCTGTTATGATCATCAGTGAAGAGATCGGAGTGTCGCCGAATTATCTCAGCAGTCTGATAAAAAAGACGACAGGCAGTTCACTGGTTGAGATCCTGACGAAAAAACGAATTGAAAAGGCAATGGAGCTTCTGCAGTGTACAGGTATGAAGATCGGTGAGATTACAGAGCTGTGTGGCTATAAGGATCAGTATTATTTCAGCCACTGCTTTAAAAAGCTGACGGGAGTATCACCGAACAAATACAGGAGGGAACATGAACAGGCGTAAAAAAGAAGCAGATCAGCACAAGGGATGGAATATATCTATTTCCGGTGTGTTTATTGCAATGGTAATGGGAATCGTCCTGATTTCGGTAGTGGCTGCAACGCTTATTTTTGTTCAGATTTACCGGAATGCAATGGAGCAAAGCGCAGTGACGAGCAGTTCCCAGAGCTGTGAACAGGTACAGAATACGGTTGAGAATTATACACAGGATATGCGGATCATACTGGAACGGATCGTGGCGAGAATGCGTCATGAGAATAATCATTCTGAGGAATATATCCAGAATCTGGTAAATATCCGTTCCGATGTAGTAGCGGTAACAATTTGTGGCGAAGATGGGGAGCTTCTGCGTTACTGGAACAGAGGGCAGAAGCTGAAAGAGAATTATCGTATTGTTCAGAGTACCGAAATGGAAGATGACGATGGCAGGCTGCATATAACCAAACCATATGTGGAATCTTTGTTTGAGGGATATTATCCATGGGTTGTAACCGTTTACCAGAAGATTCAGAAAGAAGACGGAACCAGTATACAGGTAAATATTGACATCCGTTTTTCTGACATTGCCAATTATGTTGATGATGTAGGAATCGGGCAGCACGGCTATGCCTATATTGCGGACAAAAAAGGTAATCTGATTTATCATCCACAGCAGCAGCTCATTTATTCCGGGTTAAAAGAAGAGAAGGGAATGGATTTAAAAGAAGGGACACATATTCAGGAACAGGTGATCTATACTGTGAAAAATCTCGAGAACTGTGACTGGAAAATTGTAGGTGTCTGCTATGTAGATGAAATGATTACGGAGAAGGTAAGCAGTGCGGTATCCAGACTTCTGATCGTTCTGTGTCTGGTTATGGGAGCAGTATTTCTTCTCGGATGGGCTTTTTCAGAACTGTTCTCAGCACCGGTAAGGCAGCTTGCCGATGATATGCACCGGTTTGAAAAAAATGCGGAAAATTTTGTATTTGAGCCGATGGCGGGAACTACAGAGATCACGACTTTATCCAACTCGTTTGAACACATGGTTGTGAAGATCCAGAAGCTGATGGAGCAGGTCAGACAGGAAGAAATCACACTGCGGAAAACAGAGCTGAAAGCGCTTCAGGCGCAGATCAATCCGCATTTCCTGTATAATACACTGGATGCGATTGCATGGATGTGTGAAGACGGGAAAAATGAAGATGCAGAAGAGATGGTTACGGCACTTGCAAGGCTGTTCCGTATCAGTATCAGTAAAGGGCATGAGCTGATTCCGATCGAAAAAGAAGTGGAACATGCAAAGAGTTATCTGAAGATTGAAAATTATCGGTATAAGAACAAATTTACCTATTCATTTGAGGTGGAAGAGTCGTGTCTTTCGTATCTTTGTAACAAAATTACTTTGCAGCCAATTATCGAGAATGCAATTTATCATGGTGTAAAGCAGATGATCGATGAGGGTGAGATATGGATCCGTATTTTTGAGGACGGAGAAGATATTATTTTCCAGGTGGAGGATAATGGAATCGGTATGACGGAAGAACAGTGTCAGGAGATTCTGCGCAAAGAGCCGGGAGACCGTACCGGAATCGGAATCAAGAACGTAAATGACCGGATCAAGATTTATTTTGGAAGCAATTATGGACTGAATATCACAAGTGAGCTGGATGAAGGAACCTGTGTGACGATTCGTATGCCGAAGGTCAGGGAGGAAGAATATGAGAAAAAGTAGAAGAAAACCATTTATTGCAATTGGTGCAGGTGTGATCCTACTTGCAATTCTGTTTTTTGTCCTGACGGGTGACGGACTTTGGGAAGGAAGAGAAGGCAGCACAAATAGCGTCATCGAGAAGAAAAAAGTAGTGTTTCTGACAAAATCTATGGATTCTTCTTTCTGGCAGTCCGCATATGCGGGAGCCGGTGCGGCAAGTGCGGAATATAATCTGGATCTGGTGTGCGAAGGACCGGATGGAGACGGTGAGGAAGATTATGAGGCGCAGAATGAAATGATAGACCGGGCAATCCGGGAACAGGTAGATGCACTTCTGTTTTCTGCCATTGATTTTGAAAAGAATGCGGAAGCAATCGACCGCGCGGCAAAGGCAGGAATCAGGATTGTGGTTGTGGACAGCCCAGTAAACAGTAAGGCTGTGGAATGCTATATTGGTACAGACAATTATGAAGCCGGATGTATGGCAGGGAAAGAAGTGCTTGGTAATCAGGCGGAAAATCTGAATATCGGGATCGTAAATTTTGATAAGAGTACGGAGAACGGGCAACTTCGTGAAGAGGGGTTCCGGGATACGGTTCTCAAGGATGACCGGGCAAATATTACGGCGTCCATCAATGTAAAGTCTACGATCACAGATGCAAGAGAGGGCACCGAGAGGATGTTGCTTGACAATCCGCAGATCAATGTGATCGTGACATTTAATGAATGGACAACGCTTGGAGTCGGTGATGCGGTAGAAGCGCTTGAAGCCGGAGAGCGGACGCAGGTTGTTGCGTTTGACAGTAACGTAAAATCCATTGGAATGCTGGAAAAAGGAAATGTAGATGCGCTGATCGTCCAGAACCCATATGCGATGGGATACCTGGGGATTGAGCAGATCAATACACTGCTGAATGGACAGAAGCCGGAAAAGAAGGAGACGGCAACCAGCAGTATTCTGGTGACAAGAGAAAATATGTATGATGATAAGAGCCAGAAGGCGTTATTTTCATTTGAAGAAAAGTAACGGGCAGAATGTTCGTAGCTGTTAGGAAGTATAGAAGCTGTAGTCTGAAAAATATTTGGGCTGCAGCTTTTTCATTTCATAGGAAATTCCAAAGGAACTTCCTATGAAATAAAAGGCACTGTGTGCCGGAGATGCGCACTCGCACGAAGATGAAGAATGTCGCAAGCGACCGCGCTCGGCGCGAGAATGTGCTGAGGCACATTCTTTCTTATGTTATATAGAGATGATAGGATTGTTCACGGATAAAGAAATCCACCAATGAAAGAAATATCAATAATCAATAGAGAGTATGAGTTTTACCAGAAAATACTTTGAAAAATTTCTTAAATTACCGAAAAGTATCGAAATAAAGAGATGCTTCCGGGAAACTTGTAATTCATGGGTGTCTGTGATATTCTGCATACACGCAGCTCACGTTCTGTAGAGCAGCAAAAGTATCTATTAACCAAAGCGTGTCTTATTTTCGGCAGCTCGTATCAGGGCAAATATCCGATGATAAAACAACAGGACGATAAAAGGATTTTGCTTTACATCTTATGGCCATATGATAAAATAATTTTATAAACAGATTACTGGCACATCTCCTTTTAATGTCTGATTTTAAACGAAAGAAAAGGAGAAATGTGTATGTCAGAAAACAAAATAATGGAAAATGAAACGCAGCAGGAAGATTTTATCATGCATCCAACGGTGGATTTTTGTTTCAAAGAACTGATGGCAAATCCGGAAGTCAGGAAAGGATTTATCGCAGCAGTTTTTGGAATCGATCCTGAGAAAATCGAGGAAACAAAACTTCTGCCGACAATTTTAGAACCAGAATATGCGGATGAAAAATATGGGATTCTGGATGTGCATGTGAGTATGAAAAGCGGGGAGCAGCTAGATTTGGAAATGCAGGTAGTTACAACTTTGTACTGGTTTCAGAGAACGGTATTTTATTTATCGAAAATGGTTACAGGTCAGATGAAAAAAGGTGACAGCTACAGCAAACTTCAGCCATGTATCCATATAGGGATACTGGATTATTGTTTTTTCAAGGATGATGACCGGTTTTATCACCATATTGGGTTATGCGATAAAGAGACAGGAGAAATTAGCACAAATTTATTGCAAATGCATATTTTTGAGTTGCCGAAATTACCACCGGAATCTCGGAATGAAACAGATCTTACGCATTGGATGCGTTTCTTCGGAGGAAAACGAAGGGAGGATTTTGCCAAGATGGCTGAAAAGGACAAATATATTGATGAAGCATATAAAGAGTTGGAGCAGTTGAGTGCGGATGAGAGGAAACGTCTGGAGTATGAGGCAAGAGAAAAAGCATTAAGAGATCATATGATGTTTGTGGAAAGTGCGCATGAAATGGCAAGACAGGCAGTAGAGAAAGAATTTGCAGAAGCAAGGCAGAAGTTTGAAGCAGAGAAGAACAACTTTGAAGCAGAGAAGAACAACCTGGAAACAGAGAAGAACAACCTGGAAGCAGAGAAGAACAACCTGGAAACAGAGAAGAACAACCTGGAAACAGAGAAGAACAATCTGGAGACAGAGAAGAACAATCTGGAGACAGAGAAGAACAATCTGGAAACAGAGAGAAGCAATCTGGAATTAGAGAAAAGTAATCTTGCAGAGAAAAAACAAGACTTTGAAAATGAAAGGCGTAGCCTTGCAGAAGAAAAACAGGAATTAAAACAAGAGATAGCTGAGGCTGGTGATAACGGAATTCAGAGAATGGCGGAGCTTAATCAGCGACTGATAAAAGGAAAACGTATGGATGATCTGGTAAAAGCATCGGCAGACGAAGCTTACAGACAGCAGCTTTTTGAAGAATTAGGCATTTAAAACATTTATCGAAGGAATTAAGTAAAAATCCGCGACATACCAAAGTAAAAAATACTGCACCGAAGCTCTGGGACAGTATTTTTTGCGCAAACGTTGAAATTCACAAACCCCTCGTAGTTTTTCACATGGGTATTTTATTTTCTTCTTGTTATACTCGTATCATCAAGTAAACGTTATACAAGGAGGAACGAAATTATGAAAAGAAGAATTGTAGCAGCGATGCTCGCAGGTGTGATGGCACTTGGAATGCTTGCAGGATGCGGGGGCTCCGGTAAGAGTGACAGTGATGGTGGAAGCAGTGATAAGAAATCATCAGACGCTAATATCGCAGTATTCTACTATACCTATTCTGATACTTACATCGCATCTGTCCGTACAGCACTCGATGCAAAACTTGACGAGATGGGCGTTGAATATCAGGACTATGATGGAAACAGTAACCAGACAACACAGAACGAACAGATTGATACAGCGATCCAGACAGGTGCTACAGCACTGATCGTTAACATCGTTACATCCGGTTCTGTAGATGCTTCTTCACAGATCGTTGAAAAAGCAGAAGCAGCAGGAATCCCGGTTATCTTCTTTAACCGTGCAGTCGAAGATGACAAAACAGAAGGAGATGTACTTGGAAGCTATGACAAGTGTGCATTCGTAGGAACAGACGCTCCGGAAGCAGGACATATGCAGGGCGAAATGATCGGTAACTATGTAGTAGAACATTTTGATGAAATGGATCTCAACGGAGATGGAAAAATCTCTTACGCAATGTTTATGGGACAGCTTGGAAATGCAGAAGCTATTTACCGTACACAGTTTGCTGTAGAAGATGCAGACAAGATCATCACAGAAGCTGGCAAACCGGCACTGGAATATTTCGATGCTTCTAACAGTGACAAATACCAGGTTGACCAGGATGGTAACTGGAGTGCAACAGCAGCAAACAACTATATGACAACCAACCTTTCCCAGTACAACGAAGGAAGCAATAACATGATCGAGCTTGTTATCTGCAACAACGACGGTATGGCAGAAGGCGCAATCTCTGCTCTGAATGATAAGGGATACAACCTTGGAACAGGCAAAGACGGAAAGATGATTCCGGTATTTGGTGTTGATGCTACAGATGCAGCAAAACAGCTGATCGGAGATGGCAAGATGACAGCAACTGTTAAACAGGATGCAGATGGTATGGCAGCTTGTATCGCAGACCTTGCTAAGAATGCAGCAGATGGAAAAGATCTGATGGATGGAACAGATTCTTACAACATTTCTGATAAAGTAAGCAACAAGATCTTCATTCCTTACCAGGAATACTCAGGAAAATAAAAATGTAAAAAATAAAGGTGGCGGCCAGGTGGTTGGCCAGCCACCTTTTCTAAAGTTGTGACGCAGCCGGATGGAACTGCATAGTGGCAGGTTCGAAAGGTATGCGAGATTAGAAGATGAGAGACAGGAGGACAGCTATGAAACAGGATGTTTTACTGCAGATGACGGATATCTGTAAAGAATTTCCGGGCGTAAAAGCATTAGATCATGTGTCCCTGACAGTTAAAGCAGGCACTGTCCATGCACTGATGGGTGAAAATGGAGCCGGAAAGTCAACACTGATGAAATGCCTTTTCGGAATTTATGACAAAGACAGTGGCAAGATTGAGCTGGAGGGAAAAGAGATTAATTTCAAGAATTCGAAAGAAGCTCTTGAAAATGGAGTTGCAATGGTTCACCAGGAACTGAACCAGGCGCTCAAAAGAAACGTCATGGATAATCTCTGGCTCGGACGTTACCCGAAGGTGGGCGGCGTCATGGTAAATGAGAAAAAAATCTATGACGACACAAAAAAAGTATTTGAAGAATTGAAAATTGATGTAGATCCGAAAAGGATCATGAGTACGATGCCGGTATCACAGAGACAGATGGTAGAGATTGCAAAAGCAGTATCTGTGAATGCAAAAGTCATCGTATTTGATGAGCCGACTTCTTCCCTTACAGAGCAGGAAGTAGAGCATCTGTTTGATATCATTGAGATGCTGAAAAAGAGAGGATGCGGAATCATTTACATTTCACATAAAATGGCAGAGATCAAACGGATTTCAGATGAAATTACGATCATGCGTGACGGAACCTGGGTAGCAACCGAGAAAGCAGATGATCTGGAGATGGACGATATCATCCGCCTGATGGTTGGACGTGAGCTTACCAATCAGTTCCCGCCAAAGACAAATAAACCGGGCGATGTAGCGCTTGAAGTGGAACACCTTTCCGGAATGTATTCGATCCTGAATGATGTTTCCTTTAAAGCAAGAAAAGGAGAAATTCTTGGAATTGCCGGACTTGACGGAAGTGGACGTACAGAAACTCTGGAGACAATTTTTGGAATTGCAACCAGGAAATCAGGAACGATAAAACTTGACGGAAAACAAGTCAGCAATAAGAATGCACAGGATTCGATCAAGAACGGATTTGCACTTCTGACAGAAGAGAGAAGAGCAACCGGTATCTTCGGCATCCTGAACATTCGTGAAAATACCGTTATCTCCAGCTTAAAGAGACACAAAAAAGGATTTTATCTGAGTGAAAAATCTATGAAAGAAGATACGCAGAAATATATTGATGCGCTGCGGACAAAGACACCGTCGCAGGAGACAAAGATCCGTGCACTTTCCGGTGGAAACCAGCAGAAGGTTATCCTTGGAAGATGGCTTCTTACCGATCCGGAGGTACTGCTTCTGGATGAGCCGACAAGAGGAATCGATGTCGGTGCAAAGTATGAGATCTATCAGCTCATCATCGATCTTGCGAACCGCGGCAAAGTAGTTATTGTAGTTTCTTCAGAAATGCCGGAGCTTCTCGGAATCTGTGACCGTATCATGGTTATGTCCGGTGGAAGACTTGCCGGAGAGATTGACGCAGAAGAGGCAACACAGGAACTGATCATGACTTACGCAGCAAAGTATGTGTAATTTTCAAACAAAAAGAAGGAGGCTTCCCAGATGAAAGCATTTGCAAATATAAAATCACGCTATGCAGAATACAAAGCACTGGATTCCGCAGATAAAGCAAAAGCGTGGAAAGAAGGACTTATCAATAATGCGATTTATCTTCTGATCATTATCGCAGTTATTTACACTTACACACAGAACAGCAGATTCCTGAGCGTGGCATCTATTGTTAACATTATCTCGCTGTCTGCAGCGAACATTCCGATCGCATGTGGTATTGCAGGAACGATCGTACTTACCGGTACAGACCTTTCAGCCGGACGTGTTGTAGGTCTTACAGCATGTATTTCTGCATCACTTTTGCAGTCAGTAACTTATGCAACCAAAATTTTTCCGGATCTTCCGGTTCTTCCGATACCACTGGTTATTCTGATCGTAATCGTAGTCGGAGGTATTGTTGGATGGGTAAATGGATTCTTCGTAGCGAAATTCCACTTACATCCATTCATTGTAACACTGGCAACACAGCTGATCGTATACGGAATTCTTCTGATGTACATTATGCTGAACGGTAACAACGGACAGCCACTTTCCGGACTGGACAAATCCTTCAAGGATTTTGTAACAGGAAGTTTCTTAAAGATCCGTGGCGTTCCGATCCCGAACTATGTATGGTACGCTTGTGTTGTAGTTGTATTCATGTGGTTCATGTGGAATAAGACAACATTTGGAAAGAATATGTTTGCAGTTGGTTCCAACCCGGAAGCTGCCAATGTATCTGGTGTAAATGTTATGAGAACAACCATTCTGGTACATACACTTGCAGGATGTATGTATGGTATCACTGGATTCATTGAATCTGCACGTATCGGTTCCAACCAGGCAAATACAGGTCTGAACTACGAGTGTGATGCGATCGCTGCCTGCGTAATCGGTGGGGTATCCTTTGTAGGTGGTACCGGTAAGATCAGCGGCGTTGTTTTAGGTGTGTTCATTTTGAGAATTATCTTCGTTGCACTGCAGTTCCTTGCAGTAAGTCAGAACATGCAGTATGTGATCAAAGGTCTGATTATTCTGATCGCATGTGCAATTGATATGAGAAAATATCTGGTAAGAAAATAAAAGAAAAGGCTGGGAAATGTTATGGACGAGAATAAGATGCCGGAGAATGACGGATGGAAGAAAAATGCAAGACTGGCGATTTATGCAATGGCTGGGTTTTATCTGCTGACACTGGCATACCAGATGTTCAGGGCGATTTCCACAAGCCATGGCAATGAGCAGCTGATTATGATTGTGGCGACGATTCTGTTTCTGATCGTAGGCGTTGGGCTGATCGGGTTTGGAACTATAAATGTCTACAAAAATATGAAAAAGAATCAGAGTACAGATAAAGATCGTAATGAGGAATAGCTCATAACGAGGACGAGACCTCAAAACAAAAAGACAGGAGAGTAATAGCACCCCCCTGTCTTTTTGTGTCTATAAAGAGGAATAAAAACATTGGAGGAAAAGATGAAAACAAGAAAAAGGTATGTCCGTGCCGGGGCTGCCTGCCTTGCGGCATTGCTCACGGTACAGGGAATGACATTGCCTGTGGCGGCAGGTGAAGAGATGAAAGTAAGATCCAATTCACAGACACAGATGAGTTCAGATCCGGAAGCGGTTTACGTAAGCAATTACGGGAAATCGACGGATCAGAGAACAGCCAATTTTGACAGTAACTGGAAATTCAATCTGGGAGATGTGGAAAATGCACAGACAGCAAATTTTGACGACTCGAAATGGCGTCAGGTTTCATTGCCGCATGACTACAGCATTGAACAGGATTATTCAAAATCTATGGAAGCAGAAAGTGGATATCTTCCAGGGGGAACAGGATGGTACCGCAAAAGCTTTACCATAGATAAAGCAGCAGAAGGCAAAGAAATCCGTATTGATTTTGGCGGCGTTTATATGAACGCATCTGTATGGGTAAATGGAGAAAAGCTTGGGACACATCCATATGGATATACATCATTTTCATTTGACATAACAGACTATGTGAAATACGGTGAGGAAAATACAATTGCAGTAAAGGTGGAGAACAAAACGCCTTCAAGCAGATGGTATTCCGGAAGTGGTATTTACAGAAGCGTAAATCTAACCATAACAGAAAAGGTTCATGTGGATCTTGAGGGGACGCAGATTACGACTGAGAACCTGAAAGCAGAACAGGGTGGAACTGTCAATATGGATGTTCGCACACAGGTTGTGAATGATTCTGAAAATGAACAGACCGTAACCTTGACGCATACAGTATTTCCGAAAGGCGGCAATGAAAGTGCAGCGATCGGAACAGTGACAACCGAAGCCAAAACAGTTGCATCCGGAGAAAGTGATGAAATTGAAACAACACTTGCGGCACAAAGTCCGGCGCTCTGGAGTGTGGACAGTCCGACACTTTATACCGTAAGAACAGAAGTAAAGCTTGGAGAAAATACAGTAGATGTTTACGATACGGAATATGGTTTCCGGTATTTTGATTTTGATAACAATACAGGATTTTCGTTGAACGGACAGAATACAAAGCTGAAAGGTGTATGTATGCATCATGATCAGGGAGCACTTGGTGCAAAGGCAAATGCCCGTGCAATCGCAAGACAGGTTGAAATCCTAAAGCAGATGGGATGCAACACCATCCGTGTGACACATAACCCGGCGGCAGAAGAACTGATCCAGGCATGCAATGAGCAGGGGATGCTGGTGATCGATGAAGCTTTTGACACCTGGCTTTATGCAAAAAACGGGAATAGCAATGATTATGCAAAATGGTTCAATCAGACAATAGACGGGGATAATCAGATTTTAGGCGCAGAGGATGGTATGACCTGGGCACAGTTTGACCTGACAGCAATGGTGAAGAGAGGATACAATGCACCGTCGATTATTATGTGGTCTCTTGGAAATGAGGTTATGGAAGGAATCAGCGGTGGCGTTTCCAATTATCCGGCAACTGCACAGAAGCTGGTGAACTGGGTAAAAGAGCTGGATGCAACAAGACCGATGACAACCGGAGATAACAAGCTGAAAGCCAACTGGAGTGAAGCAGAAAGCATTGGAAATACATTAAATGCAGCAGGCGGAACTGTTGGATTCAATTATTGCGCAGGCTGGCAGTATGACAACTGGCATAAATTGCATCCAGAATGGCTGATGTACGGATCTGAGACTGCTTCTGCGATCAACAGCCGTGGAATCTATAATCGGATCAACGGTGGAAGCCAGACTTCCGACAAGCAGCTTACATCCTATGATAATTCTGCTGTAGGATGGGGCAGTGTAGCAAGTGATGCATGGTATACAACGATTACAAGAGATTACCTTGCAGGAGAATATGTCTGGACCGGATTTGATTATATCGGTGAGCCGACACCTTGGAATGGAACCGGAGCAGGATCAGTAGGAAGCTGGCCGGCACCGAAGAACTCTTACTTTGGTATCGTGGATACCGCAGGCTTTGCGAAAGACAGCTATTACTTCTATCAGAGCCAGTGGAATGATCAGGTGCACACTTTACATGTACTTCCGGCATGGAATGAAAATGTAGTCTATAAAGACAACAGTGGAAAGGTTCCGGTAGTTGTATATTCGGATGCAGCATCGGTCGAGTTGTTCTTTACACCGGCAGGTGGAGAAAGACAGTCTCTTGGAAAGAAAACATTTACACAGAAAACAACAGCAGTAGGTTATACCTATCAGATTTACGAAGGAGAGGATAAAGACGGAACCGAGCATAAAAATCTTTATCTTACCTGGAAGGTTCCGTATGCAGATGGAACACTGGAGGCAGTTGCATACGACGCAGATGGAAATATCATTGAAAGTACAGACGGACGTTCCAGCGTGACAACAACCGGCGAAGCTGCAAAATTGCAGATGTCAGCAGACAGAACCGAGATCGCTGCGGATGGGAAAGATTTATCCTATGTGACAGTTGATGTGGCAGACCAGAATGGGAATATTGTTCCAGATGCAGAAAATCGCGTTACATTTAACGTAGAAGGTGACGGAGTTCTGGTTGGTGTAGATAACGGAAGCTCTCCGGATCATGATTCTTATCTTGCAGATAACAGAAAAGCATTCAGTGGGAAAGTTCTGGCGATTGTACAGTCTACGAAAACGGGCGGTTCATTTACCGTGACAGCGACCGCTGATGGGCTGGAAAGTGCAGTGGCAACTGTTACAACTTATTCTGTAGCAGATGGCACACCGGAAGAAGAAAAAGAGATTGACAGTTTTTGGATGTCAAAGACCTATTATGTCAAGACTGGAAATTTCCCGGTACTTCCGACAACGATTGAAACCCGTTATACCGATGGAAGCAAAGAAAGTAAAGCAGTGACATGGGATGCGATCGGAGAGGAGCTGGTACAGCAGTCAGGAAACTTTAATGTGCAGGGGCAGATTGAAGGACATCAGGTAACGGTCAATGTAAATGTTATTGATGAAGTTGGAGGACTTCTGAATTACTCAACCTCAACACCAGTTGGAACTGTACCGATTCTTCCGGAATCCAGGCCGGCGGTTCTTACAGACGGAACCATTCTGACCGCTTCATTTGGAGTAAACTGGGATGACATATCGGCGGATCAGTTTGCAGAAGAAGGAATTGTTACGGTAAACGGAACAGCAGATGTACTCGGTGATGAGATTCCGGTAAGTGCGACAATCCGCGTACAGACAGAACAGATCACGATTGGAAGCAGTGTCTCAGGAAAGGTAATGAACCTGACGCAGAGTATTCCGGAAGGCGAGCAGTCGGATACACTTTCTGCAATTGTGGACGGATCAACAACAATCAGTGATAACACAAGCGGAGGAGCAAACCCGACTGCATGGAGCAACTGGCAGAGTTCTCAGAACGGTAATAATAAAGCGGAGATCACATTTGAATATGCAACCCAGCAGAGACTTGGACAGATTGTGATGCATTTTGCAAAAGACAGCGGAAGTATGCGTTATCCGGATGCAGGAACAACAGAGATTCTGGTTTCAGAGGATGGAACCAACTGGAACAAACTTGTGGTAACGGAGACGATCGGGGAAGAAAGTGGACGGGTAAAACCATATACTTATGATTTTACACCGACGACAGCGACCTTTATCAAATTTAAACTTACGAACGCAAGTGCAACGACAGGAACCAGATGGAAACCATGTACTGCACTTACGGAGATCGAGCTGAAGGTGGCACAGGGAACCTTTGTATCAAATACGACAGCAAACCTAGAAGAAGTGATTGTAAATGGCAATCCGGTACCGGAAAGTGCACTGGCACAGGGAAGCTATTCTACACCTGCTATTTTTGCAGAGGTAGAGGTAAAAGCAGCCGATAATGCGTCAGTGACTATTCTTCCGACTTTCAACAATATCAAGAAGATCATTGTAGAGTCAGAGGATCACAATACAAGAAATGTATTTGAAATCCGTCTTGGAGAAGAAACTGAAGAGACACCTGAATCCGGTGACAGAGATTATCCGGTTGGAAGGCTTACTGCATTTGCAGAAAGTGAGTATAATGGCAGTGGAACAGAAGGACCTGCAGAGTACGTTCTGGATGGAGATGAAGGAACGCACTGGCATACAAACTGGCGTACAAATGAAGCACAGGATGTAGAAAAACGCTGGATTGGACTGGAACTGGAAGAACCGGCAGTTCTGGATGCACTTCGCTATTATCCGCGTGGCGGCAACATGAATGGATTTGTCAGTGAATATAAAGTACAGTACAAGCTGAATCAGGAAGATGAATGGACCGATATTGCAGGCGGTACCTGGGACAGGACGCTTGAATGGAAAATAGCAGAATTTGACGAACCGGTAGAAGCAAAATACGTGAGACTGGTGGGAATCCATACTTATGCAGAATCTGGAAATGATGCACACATGGCAGTTGCAGAACTTCGGGTCCGTGAGGCAGACAAGCGTGTAGATATTTCTGCAGAAGACAGCCAGATCACGGTGTCTGTTCCAGAACAGATAGAGGTTGCGAAAGCAGACGAACAGAATCCGGTATATCCACAGGTAGAGGTTAAGAAAACGGTAGACGGCGCAGAAGAGACTTTGAGGTACGGAGTGGATTATCTGCTGTCCTATGAAAATAATACAGCTTTCGGAACAGGTAAGGTGATTATTACCGGAATTGTAAATTATCGTGGAGCTGTAGAATGTACATTTGAAATTGTGAAGAAAGATCCGCAGCTGAGTGCTGTGTATATCCAGAGCCAACCTGGAAAAGTAGTTTACAAAGCAGGAGAAAGCTTCGACCCGACCGGCCTTTCGCTGAAACTGGTATACGATGATGATTCAGAGGAAGAACTGGTATATGGCGAAGAGACGGCAGGACTGTTTGTTTTTGAGCCAGGTCTGGAGACTGCACTTACAGAAGAAGTAAAAGAGGTTACTGTGACTTATGGTGGAAAATCAGCAGTTGTGTTTATCGGAGTAGAAACACCGGAAACACCAGGACCTGAAAATCCGGGAAAACCAAATCCGGAAGCTCCGAAACCAGGAAGTGGGTCTGGCAGTGAGAACAATGGCGGAACAGGGTCTGGCAGTGGAAATGGAACAGGAAGTGGATCAAATTCTAACAACGGAAGCAATGGTGGTAATAATATAGTAAATAACATCACAAATAATAACAATAGCAATTCTTCCAATAAGAATTCCGGAAAAGTGCAGACAGGAGACAGAAATAATCTTGTATTCCCTGTAATCGGAATGGCAGTAGCAGTTCTGGTAATTGCCACTGTTTTAATAATCAGAAAAAAGAAACGTCTTTAAAAATGTAGAAGACATTTAAAGGACTCCCGGCAAGGTAAAGTTTGCCGGGAGTTCTTATTATTTTAAAGGAACTTTCTATGAGATAAAAGGTACTGCGTACCGGAGATGTGCACTTTTTTTGTCCCACATATCTCCCAATCTCAAAAAATTCTTAAGAAAGTCCAGTCCTATCTCTTAAAAAATCTCTGTTAATCTTGTATAGTATAGAGGAGGTGAAAAAAAGATGGCAAAAATATTAGTATGTGATGATGATAAAGACATTGTAGAAGCAATAGATATTTACCTGACGCAGGAAGGATACGAAGTCCTGAAGGCGTATGATGGCGATGAAGCGATCAGGGTACTGAAAAATAATGAAGTTGATCTTCTGATCATGGATGTGATGATGCCGCGGCTGGACGGAATCCGGGCGACGCTCAAGATCCGGGAAAACATGAGCCTCCCGATCATTATTTTATCCGCCAAATCAGAGGATGCGGACAAGATTTTAGGACTGAATATCGGTGCAGATGATTACATGACCAAACCGTTCAATCCGTTGGAGCTGGTAGCAAGGGTAAAATCCCAGCTCAGACGTTACACCCAGCTTGGAAGTACGGCGAGATCTGACAACCAGAATGAGTTCCGGACCGGGGGACTTGTGATCAGGGATGATCTGAAAGAAGTAACTGTGGATGGCGAAAAAGTGAAGCTGACACCGATTGAATACAATATATTACTGTTACTCGTTAAAAATCAGGGGAAGGTGTTCTCTATCAATCAGATTTACGAAAATATCTGGAATGAAGAAGCGATCGGAGCGGACAATACCGTTGCCGTACATATCCGCCATATCCGGGAGAAAATCGAAATCAATCCGAAAGAGCCACGTTACCTGAAGGTAGTATGGGGTGTCGGATATAAGGTAGAGAAGATCGGTTAGGAGGTCTTATGAATAACAAATGGTATCAGAGCGCACCATGTAAAGGAATCCTGATCATACTGGAACATATTTTAGCGGTGGTGATGATTACATGTCTGGTTTTTACATTCAGTTATCCGGGCGATGATCTGGCAGGAATCCTGTTTGAAAAGCCACATAAGAAGTATGATCAGTCAAAAGGGTTTACCGACAAGCTGATGAGTGCTGCAAATGATATTACGGCTGCGGAAGGATGCGACAGCAATTTTGAGACAGAAGGAAAATATGATGAAAACAGAATTGTAGATCTGAAAGAATATGATTCAGATCGTATGATTTCAAATGAAAATGTAAATGGGCTTGCATACCGTCTGGGTGATCTTGTGAATTACTGGGAAAATGATCAGGAGATGTACTACGCAGACGGAACCAAAATGGCAGATGGAGACAATGATGAGGAGATCATCGTCTGCCAGAAGGATGACGGAACCTACCATTATTATTATGAAAAAGAATTTCGTCGAGAATTTAAAAACGGGAACCTTCAGTTTGGTAATATGGATGAGGCAAAAGATGAATATTCATTGGAAAGCACCGGAGAAGTGATCGATTCTCTGATCAATGAATGGATTGAGAGTTCCGCAAGTATTTACCGCAATATTCTGGACAGTGAAAATCGCCAGGTCTACACAAAGTGCTGGCGGTATGACGGAGAAAAAGTTTCCGAAAACTGTGTACCGGTGGGCGCGAAGAATCTTCTGGAAGTTGTGAACAAGGATTCCAGATGGAACGGCAAGTTAAGTGATGCGATGTCCATGCTTGGAAATACTGTGAACAGTGTACGGGATGAATTTTTGACGTGGCAGTATGTGACCGAAGAATATAAAGAAGGGAATACCAATCTCGCTTACATGATTGTTGATCTGGATAATAAAAAAGTTTATACCAACCGGCTGGCATATCAGAAGTTTGATGAGTGGGAAAAGAATCTGGACAATCTGAAAAAACTGGGAGTGTATGCAGTTGCCACACCAAAGCTTACTGAGTACCGGAGTAATATTGATATGGACGGATCACAGTGGAAATCACTGATCGGTGGTAATATGTGGACGGATAATTATGAATGTGTGTTCGCGGTAGATACTTCCTATCCGATCCAGGATGATTTTTATCAGGAGAGCAAGATTTATCAGGAGTATGCACCGCAGGTAAGATTTACCTTCTGGATTGCGATTGCAACCGGATTTGCAATGCTTGTAATTCTGGCATGGCTGACAATTGTTGCAGGCAGATCAAACCGGGAAGAAGGCATTGTGTTGAATCGGATCGACAAAATGAAGACAGAAATCTTTATTCTTTTGTCGGTTGCAGTTATGGTGACATGCATTTACGGGGAAATCAGTTTAAGTTATAGTCTGCTGAACGGAGTCCGGTTTAGCGGAGATGGTTTCAGTGACACATCGGTACTGATTTTTGCAGGAATTGTTGCGGTAAGCTTTTGCATGACAGGACTTACTTTATGGCTTGGAATGGTAAGAAGGATCAAGGCAAAGACTTTGTGGAAGAACAGTATTTTATGTCTGATCATCAAATACGTCCGGATTGGGATCCGGCATCTGGGGGAGGTCTGGAAAGCTGCGATTTTGTTTGGAGTACTGGTTGTAGTCCACTGGATCGCGATCGCCATGTGGGAGCCGGGAATCTGGCTGTTCGTAATGCTTGCGGCAGAGGCAGGGGCATTTTTCTACCTGATGCGAAGAGCCATCGGAAGAGCGCGGATCATCAAAGGGGTAAAAGCAATCGCAGACGGTCAGGTTGACTATCAGATTCCGTTAAATGGACTCAAAGGCGGACAGCTTGAAGCAGCAGTCAGCATCAATAAGATTGGAGATGGACTGGACCGGGCGGTAGAAGAGAGCGTAAAAAATGAACGCCTCAAAACGGATCTGATCACAAATGTATCCCATGATATCAAAACGCCGCTTACATCAATCATTAATTATGTGGAACTTTTAAAGAGAGAGGATTTTGAGGATCCGAAGATCCGGAATTATCTTCAGGTTCTGGAAGAAAAATCATATCGTCTGAAGACACTTACCGAGGATGTAGTAGAAGCTTCCAAGGTAAGCAGCGGAAATATCAGTCTGGAAATGATGAACCTTAATCTGGTTGAGCTGGTCAACCAGACCTGCGCCGAATTTGAAGAAAAATTTGAAGCAAGGAATCTGAAAATGATCATGAATCTTCCGGCTGAACCGGCAACAATCTACGCAGACGGCAGACGAATGTGGAGAGTTCTTGCAAATGTATTTAACAATGCGGCAAAATATGCAATGGAAGGAAGCCGGGTATACGTGGATCTGGTTCAGACAGGTGAGGAAGTACAGCTCACGATCAAGAATGTATCAGAGCAGCCGCTGAATATTTCGGCAGATGAGCTGACAGAAAGATTTATCCGCGGAGATGTATCCAGAAGCACGGAAGGAAGCGGGCTTGGTCTTTCGATTGCACAGAATCTGACAAAGCTTCAAGGGGGAAAATTCGAGTTATATCTCGACGGAGATCTGTTCAAGGTACTGATCTGTTTCCCGGTTCCAAAAGAAACGGAAGATGTCTATCAGGAAGTCGAACAGTAACAGGTAAATATGGGGCGTAAGGGAAATTTCCCTTGCGCTCTATTTTATTTCGCTTTACAATAAAAGCTGGATTCGTACATATAACCTAAAATGTAAGGGGAAATTAAAATGGAATCATTGAATAATATCTTAAAAAAGAGTTTAAATAAAGAATTTTTATCAGCAATAATCAGCAACCCACGTGACAAAGGCGGGATTGTAAAGATTAAGATCCGCCCTGTGGAGCATAAAGACAGTATTTTGTTCCAGTGCGAAGAACATCGGAATAATCAGGTATTTCACCACAATCTGAATGAAGAAGAAGCGGTAGAATATATTGAAAATGCTATGCAGGAATTCAAACAGATGCAGATGGAGACCAGAAAATTCCGTTATCAGGTTCTGGTCAGCAAAAAAGGGAAAATGACGATTCAGAGACGGCTTCAGACCGGGAATTTCAAAGAGATTGATCTGTCACACAACCGGAAGAAGCATTATATCCTGGAGGAAGGAAAAGCAGTTCCGTTTTTACAGGATCTGGGAGTTATGACAAAAGATGGGGAAATTGTGCGGACGAAGTTTGACAAATTCCGCCAGATCAACCGTTTCCTGGAATTTATCGAGGATGTACTTCCAGAGCTTCCGAAGGACCGCGAAGTAACTATTCTGGATTTTGGATGCGGCAAATCCTATCTGACATTTGCAATTTACTATTATTTGCATGAGTTAAAAGGTTATGATATCCGGATCATCGGACTGGATTTGAAGACGGATGTCATTTATGCATGCAACCAGCTTGCAAAAAAATATGGCTATAGAAAACTGAAGTTTATGGAAGGAAATATTGCAGATTATACCGGCTCTGATGAAGTGGATATGGTCGTGACGCTGCATGCCTGCGATACCGCTACCGATTTTGCACTTGCAAAAGCAGTTGGCTGGAAAGCGAAGGTCATTCTTTCGGTTCCGTGCTGTCAGCATGAAGTGAACCGCCAGATTGCAAATGAAACACTTGCACCGCTGTTTTCTTACGGACTGATCAAAGAGCGAATGGCAGCTCTTGTCACGGATGCTATGCGTGCGGAATATCTCAAGAGGGAGGGATATGACACACAGATCCTGGAGTTTATCGATATGGAGCATACACCGAAGAATATTTTGATACGGGCCATTTACACGGGAAATAAAGGAAAAAATACAGAGACAATCCGCGCATGTGAAGAAATGCTTCACATCGATCCAATGCTGGGGAGATTATTGGATCAGCAGAATGAAGAGGGAGAAAAAGGAGTATAAATTTAGCAGATTAAGATAAAGGGGACTATAATTACAATGTTTAAAAAGATAGCAATAAAGACAGGGGTACTGACTACTGTATTTATTCTTGCAGTTATCGTATCCAGTTATGTGACGAACAGAGGCAACACTGATATGAGTGCAGATATGGGAGGTGCAACACTGCCAAGAATATCCTTTATGACAGAAGGCTATGAAGTGAATTCACTGCCGGGATATAAAAGCGATATGACGCTTACTTCGATGCGTGATACACTGACACCCGTCACAAATAACCAGCTGGATATGAACATTGCAAAATATGATAACCAGATCCAGAAGGTTTACTGGCAGGTATATACACTGAACGGGAAAAAATGTATTCAGGAGGGGACCATTAAAGACGTTCAGGATACAGTAACTTTAAATTTCAGGAATACGAATATCCTGAAAGAAGAGAGGATTTTGAAAGTAACCTTGTACCTGGATAATCAGAATATTTATTTTTATACCAGGATCAAGAATTCGGCAGATTGCAACTATAAGGCAAGCCTGGATTTTGCAAATAATTTTCACAGTGCGGCGCTTGAAGGTCAGGGCGATAAGATTGAAAGCTATCTGGAGACAGATACAGATTCCGATGCGGACAGTTCCACCTATCAGGAGGTCACACTTGCATCTACACAGGCACAGGTGCTTTGGGGATCGCTTGCACCGCAGGTATCCGGAAATGTGTACTGGGAAATTAAGGAATGCAATGAGAATTATACATCGCTTGTCCTCAAATATCAGGTAAAATGTGCCGGGGATACGGATTATGCAGACCGGCTTTACAGTGTAAAGGAATTCTTCCGGATCCGCACCGGCGAAGACGCACAACAGTATCTGCTTGATTATGACCGCACGATGAATCAGAGATTTGATGGTAAGACAACTGCGCTGAACCAGAAAGGTGTTCTTGTTGGGATTGCGCCGACGGAACTGGAGTATGAGACTAATACAGATGGAACCATTGTAGCATTTATAGAGGATAACCAGCTCTGGCATTATGATAAAAAAGCGGATGAAATGTCGCTGGTATTCGGCTTCGCAGATGCGGAAAACATGGATGTGCGTACATTATGCGATCTGCATGATATCCGCCTGATTTCAGTAGATGAAAAAGGCAATACCACATTTACTGTAGTGGGGTATATGAACCGCGGTGTACATGAAGGGCAGGTAGGTGTAGCAGTCTATTATTTTGACGCAGAAAAAAATTCAGTTACGGAAAAAGCGTTTGTCCCTAGTGAAGACGGATATTATCTGATGAAAGAGGATCTGGGTAAATTTGTATATTACAGCAATTCTGATGAAAATCTTTATGTAATGATAGATGGTACGTTGTATCTTGTGAATCTGAAGGACAACACCAGAGAGGTGCTGGTGAAAGATCTGGAGGAAGGGCAGTATCAGGTTTCACCGGATGGACATCTGCTTGCTTATCAGAGTGAGGGCGGAAAGATCAATGAGTCACAGAAGATCATTGTCCTGAATTTGAAGACAGGAAAATCCTTTGATATTACATCCGAAGGAGATGAATATATCAAACCGATCGGATTTATCCGTAATGATTTTGCCTATGGAACACTCCGCGGAAGCGATGTGGGAACCAATGTATCCGGACAGAATGTATATCCGATGTATAAGGTGGATATTATCACGCAGAAGCAGGTGGTTGCAAAGACCTATGAGGTACAGGATTTTTACATTCTGGATGGCTATGTGGCAGACAATATGATGACACTTAACCGGGTGAACAGAAATGAGAATACCTATATTTCAACGACAGCAGATTACATTACCAACAATCAGGAAAAGGAAGAGAGCAATATCACAGTAGAGACCTACAATGATGATCTGAGGGGAACCCTGGTTCGTCTGACTTATGAAAATGGAATCAAAGACAGCAAAGCAAAAATTTTAAAACCAAAGCAGGTATTGTTTGATAAACCGATGGTTGTCAGCTTTGATAAGCCGAAGGTAAAGAATCAGTATTATGTATATGCACTTGGCAGTCTGCAGGGTGTGTATGAAAAAGCATCTTATGCGATCCAGGAAGCGGAGAAGATAAAAGGCGTGGTCATTTCTTCGTCGCAGGAATATGTGTGGGAGTCCGGAAATACGCCGAATATTTATGAAGTAAATAATATGGATGAGTTCCGGGCAGGAGAAGGTGAGAGTACACTTGCAGCGTGCCTGAACCGGATCCTTAAGCTGGAAGGCGCAGAAGATATAAATGCATCAAAAGAGCTGGAAAATGGAAAGCCGCCGGCAGAAATCCTGACAGAAGCAACCGGTGGAGAAGGGTTTGATCTGACCGGATGTACACCGGAAGAAATCCGCTATACGATCAGCCATGAGACACCGGTGATCGCAATGCTCAGTGCGGATCACGCGGTACTGGTCATCGGATACACGGATGCGAAGTATGCTTATCTGGATCCGGCAGACGGAGAGCGTCATTCCGCAACACCGGATGAGATGAAAGGTCTTGTAAGCGGCAGCGGAAATGTATTTATCGGATATGTAAAGTAAAAAATAACCGGATGGAGGAAGAAAATGAAAGATGAAAAATATTTAGAACTTCTGGCGGAAAAGTACCCGACAGAGCAGGCTGTGTGCCGGGAGATCATCAACCTGAAGGCAATCTTAAGTCTGCCGAAGGGAACCGAGCATTTCATGAGTGACCTGCACGGAGAATATGAAGCATTCTGTCATATATTAAATAACTGTTCCGGCGTGATCCGGGAAAAAGTGGATCTGCTGTTTGGAGATACCTTATCTGATCTGGACAGAGAAGAAATCTGTACCCTGATCTATTATCCGGTTGAGAAGCTTGCACTGATCAAAAAAGAAGGGAAGAACAATGAAGAATGGTATCGTGTGATCCTGGGAGAACTGATTGAGATTGCAAGATTATTTTCTTCCAAATACACCCGTTCTAAAGTAAGGAAAGCGATGCCGAAGGAATATGCATATATCCTGGACGAGCTGATCCATGTGCAGAAGGATGAGGATGACAACCAGCTTATCTATCACCGCAATATTTTGGATACACTTCTTGAGCTTCAGAATGCGGATGAGTTTATCGAAGTACTGGCAGGTCTGATCAAACGTCTTGCGGTGGATCATTTACATATTGTCGGGGATATTTTTGACAGAGGACCGTGCGCAGATCGGATCATGGATCTCCTGATGACTTATCATTCCATCGATATTGAGTGGGGAAATCATGATATTCTCTGGATGGGAGCTGCGGCAGGGAACAGAGCCTGCATTGCCACTGTGATCCGGAACAATCTGAAGTATGATAACATGAAGATCCTGGAAAACAGCTATGGAATCAGTCTCCGAAAGCTGACTTTATTTGCAGAGAAGATTTATCCGGACATTGATCCGATGAAGGCCGCCTTAAAAGAGATTTCAGTACTTCTTTTCAAACTGGAAGGACAGGTGATCCTGCGCAATCCGGATTATAAAATGGAGGATAAGCTTCTACTTCACAAAGTGGATGTGGCACGTCAGATTGTAGAAATTGATGGAAAGGAGTACGAGATCAAAGAAGAAGAATTTCCGACAGTCAATTTTGCAGCTGAGAATGTGGAAGATGTATACCAGCTTACAGAAGAGGAAGAGAAAGTAATCGAAGGACTTCAGATGGCATTTGTGAACAGTATCCGCCTGCGCCAGCATATTGATTTCCTGTATAAAAAGGGAAGTATGTACCGGATCTTTAACAACAATCTCCTGTATCACGGCTGTGTGCCACTTGATGAGAGTGGTAACTTTGAAGGAGTTGTATTTGGAAAGAAGCGTTATCGTGGAAGGGATTATCTTGACTATGCAGAGCATATTGCAAGAAGAGCCTGGTCAAAGGATGCAAAAGAAAAAGACAAAGACTTTATGTGGTATCTGTGGTGTGGTAGAAAATCACCTTTGTCAGGCAGAAATATCAAGACCTTTGAGCGGACTTATGTGAAGGATGAGGCAACCTGGCATGAAGAGTCGAACCCATATTACAGATTTTATGAGGAAGAAAAGGTCTGCAATATGATTTTACATGAGTTTGGCCTGTATTCCGAGCAGTCACATATTATCAACGGGCATACCCCGGTCCGGACTTCCAAAGGGGAGCATCCGGTTCGTGCGAACGGAAGACTGATGGTGATCGACGGAGGCTTCTGTAAGAGTTATCATGAGACAACTGGAATTGCAGGATATACACTGATCTTCAATTCCCATGGAATCCGGATCAAGTCACACCAGCCATTCCAGAGTGTATTTGCGGCACTGACGGAGAATAAAGATATCGAGTCAAAATCGGAGCTGGTAGAGACTGAGAAAGAACGTCTGATGGTACGGGATACGGATACAGGAAAGAAGATAAAAGAAGATGTCGAAGCGCTGAAAATGCTGCTTCGGGCTTACCGCGAGGGAGATCTGGAGTAGAGATTTAAAAGAATAAAATAAAAGCTGACATTTTAACTAATTAAAATTAGTATAAATTGTCAGCTTTTTTATACGCATTTTTTCAAAAGACAAATGTTTTAGATGATTAAAGGGCACGTTATTTTGTCATAACAACAGCACCATCATCTGTGATGCGGACCATGTATTCTACCTGAGCAGAAAGCCCGTCATCTTCGGTATAAACCGTCCAGTCATTATCTTCATCAACGAAGAATTCCGGACTGCCTTCATTGATCATTGGCTCGATGGTAAAGATCATACCCGGAACCAGAAGCATTTCACTTCCCTTTGGTGTTACATAACTTACCCATGGCTCTTCGTGGAATTCAAGACCAACACCATGTCCGCCGATTTCCTCTACGACAGAGTAGCCATTTTCTTTCGCGTGGGTGTTGATCGCATCTGCGATATCTCCGAGATGGTTCCATGGTTTTGCCTGTGCAAGACCAAGTTCGACACATTCCTGTGTGACACGGACAAGTTTTTCGGCACGTTCACTGACCTTGCCAATCATGAACATACGGGATGCATCTGAGAAATATCCGTCCAGAATGGTAGATACATCCACATTGATGATATCGCCTTCTTCCAGAATAATATTTTCATCCGGAATACCATGGCAGATCTCGTTGTTAATAGAAGTACACACACTCTTTGGGAATCCCTGATAATTAAGCGGTGCCGGAATTCCGCCGTGTTCGGTTGTATAATCATAAACTAATTTATCGATTTCGGCTGTACTCATGCCTGCGTGGATATGGGCTGCTACATGATCAAGTACGGCAGTGTTGAGATCTGCACTTTTCTGGATCCCTTCAATCTGAGGAATGGTCTTGAGCATATCTCTTGTCGGAACGATTTCTCCTTTATCTGCATGATATGCGATCTTTTCTTCGATCATAAGATGGCATTTTTTGTATTTTTTTCCGCTGCCACACCAGCACAATTCATTTCTTTCCATGAGAATACCTGACTTTCTTTTATAAATTTTTACGTGCAGAGTCTGATGTGATCACAAAAACCAGATGTATGCCTGCACTAACTGTTTCACTTCTATAATATATCCATTTCAGGTCAAAAAGTCAATCTGTGCAGGACGTATTTCGCCAGATGCAGTCCAAAATGACAGAACGGGATGTGGTATGTATCCGTTTTGAAGCAGAACTATTGCTTGTATAGGACTCGGGAATCGGTTATAATACAAAGGGATTATAACTGAAAATAACAGACTGATCTGGAAAAGATGAACAGGGAAAGGATGGACAATTATGTTTAGAATTGGAATGCTTACCAGTGGTGGAGATTGTCAGGCACTGAACGCGGCAATGCGCGGTGTCGTAAAAGGACTTTGTTCAAAACGGAATGATGTGGAAATTTATGGATTTCAGGATGGATATAAAGGACTTATTTATTCAAATTTTGAGATGCTGACAGCAAAAGATTTTTCGGGAATCCTTACGATGGGAGGAACGATTCTCGGAACTTCCAGACAGCCATTTAAACTGATGCGCGTACCAGGACCAGACGGGATAGATAAGGTCGAAGCAATGAAACATACTTACCATAAGCTGAATCTGAACTGTCTGGTAGTCCTTGGAGGTAATGGAACACATAAGACTGCGAATCTGTTAAGAGAAGAAGGACTGAATGTGATCACACTTCCAAAGACAATCGACAATGATCTGTGGGGAACGGATATGACATTTGGTTTCCAGAGCGCGGTAGATATTGCAACGGAGGCGATTGACAGGATCCATACAACAGCAACCTCACACAGCCGTGTGTTTATTGTAGAAGTTATGGGACATAAAGTTGGATGGGTGACACTCCATGCCGGAATCGCAGGCGGAGCAGATATCATCCTGCTTCCGGAGATACCTTATGATGTGGACAACGTAGTTCGTGCGATCAAGAGCCGTACAGAAGCAGGAAAGCATTTTACGATCATTGCGGTTGCAGAAGGCGCGATCACAAAAGAAGATGCAGCCCTTCCGAAGAAAAAATTAAAAGAAAAACAGGAAAAGAAGAGCTATCCGTCTGTGGCATATGAACTTGCAGAGAAGATCCAGAACCGTATGGATCAGGAGGTTCGTATCACGGTGCCGGGACATACACAGAGAGGCGGAAGCCCGTGTCCGTATGACCGTGTGCTTGCAACCAGACTTGGAGCAGCAGCAGCAGACCTGATCTTAAAAGAGGACTATGGATATATGGTAGGAATCAAGAACGGCAACATCCGCAAGGTTCCGCTTGGAGAGGTTGCCGGAAAGCTGAAGATGGTAGATCCGAAAGCGGATATCATCAAAGAAGCCAAGATTGTCGGAATCAGTTTTGGTGATGAGTAAAGGAGTAATTTAACATGTCATATACTGCCCTGTATCGTAAATTCCGTCCTGCAGAATTTGAAGATGTAAAAGGACAAGATCATATTATCACAACACTGAAGAATCAGATAAAGGCAGATAGAATTGGACATGCATATCTGTTCTGTGGCACAAGAGGAACCGGAAAGACTACTGTAGCGAAGATTTTTGCAAAAGCAGTCAACTGTGAACATCCGGTAGACGGAAGTCCCTGCGGGGAATGTGCCATGTGTAAAAATATTGCAGCCGGTATTTCCATGAACGTCATTGAAATCGATGCGGCTTCCAACAACGGTGTAGACAATATCCGTGAGATCAGGGAAGAGGTATCCTACCGTCCGACAGAGGGACGATATAAGGTGTATATCATCGATGAAGTGCATATGCTTTCTATAGGTGCGTTTAATGCCCTGTTAAAGACGCTGGAAGAACCACCGGAATATGTGATCTTTATCCTTGCAACGACAGAGGCACACAAGATTCCGATCACGATTTTATCCAGATGCCAGCGCTACGATTTCAAGCGAATTACGATCGATACGATTGCGGCGCGTCTGGATGAACTGATGAAAAAAGAACAGGTTGAGGTGGAAGAAAAAGCGATCCGTTATATTGCGAAAGCGGCGGACGGATCCATGCGAGATGCTTTAAGTCTTCTGGATCAGTGCATTGCATTTTACCTCGGGCAGAAGCTGACCTATGATCACGTCCTTGAGGTTCTTGGCGCTGTGGATACTGATGTGTTCAGCAGACTTCTCAGACAGATCATCAGTCAGGATGTGGGAAAGGTCCTTGCTACGGTGGAAGAGCTTGTGATGCAGGGAAGAGAACTGACACAGCTTGCAGCAGATTTTACATGGTATCTGCGCAATCTTCTTCTGGTGAAGACTTCGGATAATATGGAAGATGTACTGGATGTATCAACAGAAAATCTGGCACAGCTGAAAGAGGAAGCACAGATGATCGAATCCGGGGTGCTGCTCCGGTATATCCGTATTTTTTCCGAGCTGACAAATCAGCTCAAATACGCAACACAGAAAAGAGTGCTTCTGGAAGTAACACTGATCAAGCTTTGCAAACCGCAGATGGAGAGTACGAAGGACAGTCTTCTGGATCGGATCCGTGCACTGGAAAAACAGGTAGAAGAAGGAAATTTTGCAGCTGCGCAGCCACAGGAGAGGGTTGTTTATGTAAATGGTGAAGCACCGAAGCCACAGCCAAAACCGCAGCTTCCGAAAGCACTGAAGGAAGATGTAAAGCAGGTGGCATCAAATTTCAGGAAGATTGCAAACGAAGCATCAGGAATGCTTAGAGGCTATCTGAAGCAGGCAAGACTCAGCGTGGACAATCAGGACAGACTTCTGGTCGTTCTGCCGGATGAAATCAGCGCCAGCGTGGTAGGAAGCGAAGAGCATAAGCAGGAATTAAAAGATCTGATTGAGAAAAAAATCGGCAAGACTGTGGAGATTGATGTGTGTCAGGTGGAAAACGGACGCCATTTTGAAGACAGTTTTGTGGATATAGAAAAAGTGATCAATATGGAGATCACGATTGAAGATGAATAATAATTAGGAGGAGTTATAGTTATGGCAAAAAGAGGAGGATTTCCGGGAGGCGGAATGCCGGGAAATATGGCAAATTTAATGAAGCAGGCTCAGAAGATGCAGAAGCAGATGGAAGAGCAGGCAAAAGAAATGGAAGAGAAAAGTTTTACAGCAACTGCAGGCGGCGGAGCTGTTGAAGTTATTGTAAACGGTAAAAAAGAAATACAGAAAGTAAAACTTCAGGAAGAAGTCGTGGATCCGGATGATGTAGAGATGCTGGAAGACCTGATTATGGCAGCAGTCAATGAAGCACTTCGTCAGGTTGATGAGGCTAATACTTCCGCTATGAGCAAGCTGACTGGCGGACTTGGCGGAATGCCGGGAATGTTCTAGAACGGGAGTGTAAAAGATGGATTATTACAGCAGTCAGATCAGTAAATTGATCGAAGAATTATCAAGACTGCCTGGTATCGGAGCAAAGTCAGCCGGAAGGCTGGCTTTTCATATCATCAATATGCCGAAGGAACAGGTAGAACAGCTTGCAGCGACACTGGTAGATGCAAGAAATAATGTAAGATACTGCAAGGAATGCTGCACGCTTACTGATAAAGAATTATGCCCGATCTGTGCCAGCGAGGAGCGGGATCATAAGACGATCATGGTTGTGGAAAATTCCCGCGATCTTGCAGCTTATGAAAAGACCGGAAAATATAACGGTGTATACCATGTACTTCACGGCGCAATTTCTCCGATGCTGGGGATCGGACCTGGAGATATCCGGTTAAAAGAACTGATGGAGCGTCTGCAGGGGGATGTAGACGAAGTGATCATTGCAACCAATTCCAGTCTGGAAGGGGAGACCACGGCAATGTACATCAGCAAACTGATCAAACCGACAGGAATCAAGGTCAGCCGGATCGCAAGTGGTGTGCCGGTTGGCGGCGATCTGGAATATATTGATGAAGTGACGCTTCTGCGTGCACTGGAAGGACGTACAGCACTTTAGGTAACTTAAGGACTGCGAGGAGTGCCGGAAACGTATGCATTTGAAAGAAGTAAAGATATGAGAAAGAAGAAAGTAACCTCTTCGGATATCGCACATGCGGCAGGTGTGTCGCAGGCAACGGTATCCATGATCCTGAATAAAAAATATAATGTATCATTTTCAAAAGAAACAATCCGTAAAGTGGAACAGATCGCAGAAGAGATGGGATATGAAGTACCGAAAAGAAAGACACGCAGAGAAAGCAGAAAAGAAAAACTGATCGTCGTATTTTGTTCCAACCTCACGAACCCTTATTATGTTATGCTGCTTCAGGGGATTGAATCCCGTGCAAAGGAGCAGGGATATGGACTGTTTGTGTGCAATACCCAGAGGGATCTGAAGATGGAGGAGCGGTATCTCAGGATGATGCATGAGCTGAAACCGCTTGGTATTATCTATACCTGCAATCCAAGCCATTGTTTTATGGATACGATAGAAGAGCTGGCAGAAAAAATTCCGATCGTAATTATCAATAACCAGAATGAGCATCTGAATGTGGATGCTGTGGAACTGGATAATTCCAAACTCGGAAGGATGATGGCAAAGCATCTTCTGGAACTGGGGCATCGGAAAGTGGCATATATTGCACCACCACTTACAACCAGACAAAAGCAGCGCTCAAAAAGGGTGGAAGGATTTCTGAAAGAATTTGATGCCGTTGGATTAAAAGGCAATGTGATCATCAAGGCAGCAAATGAGTCGATCGATATGAACATCCCGAATATCGACTCGGAGTATAAGATCGGATATGATCTGACGAAAGAGCTTTTGAGAGAGCATAATGATATTACTGCAATCGTCGGATTAAATGATATGATCGCATTTGGGATCCTGGATGCACTTCACGAAGAAAAATATAAAGTTCCGGCAGATATTTCCGTAATGGGATGTGATAATACACTGTTTGCGAAGATGCATAAGGTGTCGCTGACAACGATCGAGCATTTTGTCATTTTCAAAGGACGGGATGCCTGTGATATCATTATGAAAAAGATTCTTTCACAGAACAGCCAGTATTCAGAGATCCAGCCGATCAGCACCTATCATGTAGAGTATGAACCCCGTCTGATCGTGCGTGGAACGACGTCCTATGCGAAAACAAAAAAAGGGAAAAATTAGTTTAAATCCAAAAAATATTAGTAATATTTCATAATTTAGGTCTTTAAAAACACTATAAAATAAAGGATTATCCAAAAACAGTATTGAAAAATTACTAATAAAATAGTTAATATTAACATGAAAAATTACTAATAAAAACATATGGCTATTGACCTTCCAGAGTAAATTGCGATATAATTTAACCAAGTCAGGCAATCAGATAAAAAGAGGGATTCCTGATAACGGAAAATACGAATTTTCATGTTCATAAGGAGGAAAACGAAATGAGATTTTTCATCGACACAGCAAATGTGGAAGACATTAAAAAAGCTAATGATATGGGAGTTATCTGCGGAGTTACAACAAACCCGTCACTGATCGCAAAAGAGGGGCGTGATTTTAAAGAAGTTATCGCAGAGATCGCATCTATCGTAGACGGACCAATCAGTGGAGAAGTAAAAGCAACAACTACTGATGCAGAAGGTATGATTGCAGAAGGTAGAGAAATCGCTAAGATCCATCCGAACATGGTAGTTAAAATTCCGATGACTGTAGAAGGACTGAAAGCTTGTAAAGCTCTTACAGCTGAAGGAATCAAGACAAATGTAACACTGGTATTCACAGCAAACCAGGCACTTCTTGCAGCAAGAGCAGGGGCTACATATGTATCGCCGTTCCTTGGACGTCTGGATGATATTTCTGTACGTGGAACAGAACTGATCGAAGAAATCGCTGAAATGTTTGCAGCGGCTGGAGATATTAAAACACAGATCATCTGCGCGAGCGTCCGTAACCCAATGCATGTTACAGAATGTGCACTTGCAGGTGCTGATATTGCAACTGTTCCTTACAAAGTAATCGAGCAGATGACACATCATCCGCTTACAGATGCTGGTATCGCAAAATTCCAGGCTGATTACAAAGCAGTATTCGGAGAATAAGATTTACAATCAGAATAATTTACTGTCGGAAGAGCATGAATCTGCGCTTCCGACAAAGTGACTAAAAATAAACTATTTCAGGAGGCATATTTTCATGAACAAGTCAGAGCTTATGAAAACTGCAAATGAAATCCGTAAGAGCATCGTGACAGCAGTGCACGCTGCCAAATCCGGACATCCGGGCGGATCTCTGTCAGCAGCAGACATCTACACATATTTATATTTTGAAGAGTTAAATATCGATCCTAAGGATCCTAAGAAAGCAGACCGCGACCGTTTCGTTCTTTCCAAAGGACATACAGCTCCGGGATACTATTCTGCACTGGCACACAGAGGATTCTTCCCGGTAGAAGACCTCAAAACACTTCGTCATACAGGATCTTACCTTCAGGGACATCCGGATATGAAGCACATCCCTGGTGTTGATATGTCAAGCGGATCTCTGGGACAGGGAATCTCAGCTGCTGTTGGTATGGCTATTTCAGCGAAACTCAGCAATGATGACTATCGTGTATACACACTTCTCGGAGATGGAGAAATTCAGGAAGGACAGGTTTGGGAAGCTTCTATGTTAGCAGGATTCAAAAAACTGGACAACCTGGTAGTCATCGTAGATAACAACAACCTTCAGATCGATGGACGTATTGATGAAGTAAACTCACCATACCCGATCGACAAGAAATTTGAAGCATTCAACTTCCATGTAATCAATATCGATGGACATGACTTCGATCAGATTGCAGCTGCTTTCAAAGAAGCAAAAGAGACAAAAGGAATGCCGACAGCTATCATCGCCAAGACTGTAAAAGGTAAAGGCGTTTCCTTCATGGAAGACCAGGCTGGATGGCATGGAAAAGCTCCGAACGATGAAGAATACAAGATCGCTATGGAAGATTTAGAGAAAGCAGGTGAAGCATTATGTCAGAAGTAAAGAAAATCGCAACAAGAGAAAGCTATGGTAATGCTTTAGTTGAGCTTGGAAAACTGCATGACGATGTCGTAGTACTTGATGCTGACCTTGCAGGAGCTACAAAGACAGGAACATTCAAGAAAGCATTCCCGGAAAGATTTATCGACTGTGGTATCGCAGAAGGCAACATGATCGGTGTTGCAGCTGGTATCGCTACAACAGGAAAAGTTCCGTTCGCAAGCTCATTTGCAATGTTCGCAGCAGGACGTGCATTTGAACAGGTTCGTAACTCTGTTGGATATCCGAAGAACAATGTTAAGATCGGTGCTACACATGCAGGTATTTCCGTTGGTGAAGACGGAGCTACACATCAGTGTAACGAAGATATCGCTCTTATGAGAACAATTCCGGGTATGGTAGTGATCAGCCCGGCAGATGATGTAGAAGCAAAAGCAGCAGTATTTGCAGCATACGAACATCAGGGACCGGTTTATATGCGTTTCGGAAGACTTGCAGTACCGGTAATCAATGACAATCCGGATTACAAGTTTGAGATTGGAAAAGGAATCGTGCTTCGCGAAGGTAAAGATGTGACAATCGTTGCAACAGGACTTGAAGTAAGCGAATCACTTGCAGCAGCTGAAAAGCTTGCAGCAGACGGAATCGATGCAAAGGTGATCAATATCCATACAATCAAACCATTAGATGAAGAACTCATCGTTGCAGCAGCAAAAGAGACAGGAAAAGTCGTTACAGTAGAAGAACATTCTGCCATCGGCGGACTTGGAAGCGCTGTATGTGATACACTTTCTGAAAAACTTCCGACACCTGTTCTGAAGATTGGGGTTATGGATACATTCGGAGAATCTGGCCCGGCAGTAGAACTGATCAAGAAGTACGGACTGGATGCAGACAGCATTTACGAAAAAGTAAAAGCATTTGTAAAATAATAAAAAAGGATTCTGAGAATCCATAATAAAAATGCCAGAACCGGTGTAAACCGGGACTGGCATTTTTGTTATGGATGAAAGTTCTTAATCCGCTGTGGGAGTGAGAAGGATACAGCATCAGACCGGTGGTGCTATAACCGGTTATATTTTGAGAGTGGCATATTTCCCGTTCTAGGAAAATATTTTCCGTATAATACAGCTTACGAGTCCAACTCCGCATAATGGAAGAAGGATTCCTTTCAGACCGCCATACAGCTGCAGACCACCGGCAAGACCAGTCAGTGGTGATGGAGAAGAAGGAATCAGATTCCAGAACATTCCGGCAGCAACTACAGTTACACCGATGAACAGGAAGGAGAAAAGCCCCCGTCCGGTATCGACATGCTTTGTTCCCCTGTCGCCATAAGCGCAAGGTCCGGTCAGCGCCCACAGGAAGAAAATAATCTCCATAATCAGCAGAAATGCTGCGAAGCCAAGGAAGGCACCGAGCGTATAATTCCTGGCATTTACCGCTGTGGCAAGTGAACCGTATACCGGATAACTGCTCCAGAAATTCTTGAAAATAATAAATGCAATTGCGGCGATCATCAGAAGCGTTACGCCACGGGCTCCGATCTGCAGGAGTTTGCTGGTTACTTTTGCGCCGGTCTGCACGGTCTTTTTCACCGGAGTGGTGATGATCGAAGCGGATGGAGTGGAACGCTTTTTCCCGGAAGCTTTTGAACTGCCGTTTCCAGAGCTTCCGGAAGTACGTTTCCGGGCTTTTTCAGACCGCTTCTTTCGTGAATCCTCCGAAGGATCTTCGGTGAAAGAGTGTCCCTCCTTTTTTAATTCCTCGCTTTTGTTGATTTTATTTACATCTCTTTGAGATTTCTTTTTACGCCTTTTTACGGTATCCCGATCCGGTATGTCGTCCAGATCAATGATATCAAAGTCAGTATCGTCTGACAGGTCTTCATAAATCTGTTTCATGTTACAATCAGCCTCCTCATTTTAGTTTCGCCCTATTTTATACCAGGAATTTGAAAGAAACAATACGAATCACAGAAACATCACAAAATCATAAGGAATTCTTTAGAAAAGAATGAGGTGGAATGAAAGAAATTTTGGTATACTTAAAGAGTGTCGGGAAAAGTATACCGACAGAAAAAGAGGGAAACCCAAATGGAAAGATTACAGCAAACGATTACCGAGTTAAATGATAAATTAAAAAATGAAAATAAAACGCCGGAAGAGCTGGATGAAGAATTTGAGCAGTTTTATGAATGTATCAAAGACATTGCGACACATCCGGTTGTGCTGAGGATGAAGCTTTATCCGCACCACGGAGTGACGAACTGCTATCAGCATTGTCTCCACGTTTCTTACTATAATTATATCTGGTGCAAGGCACTGGGGCTGGATGCAGAATCTGCAGCAAGGGCCGGGATGCTCCACGATCTGTTCCTATATGACTGGCATACCCACGCCAAACGGACAGGAGACCGTTTTCACGGAATGACTCATCCGAAAAGGGCACTACAGAATGCCGAGAAATTTTTTGATCTGAACAGTACGGAACGGGATATTATCATCAACCATATGTGGCCGGTCACACTTTTTTCTGTGCCGCGGACAAAAGAAGGATGGATTACGACACTTGCTGACAAATATTGCGGCAGTTTTGAGATTGCACAGCGGAAAGAGAGCGATCCGGTAAAGAAAAAACGGGGAATGGACAGGATTGTCGAACGATTTTCCTATTTAGTAGACACAAAGCGATAAAAAGTGTGTTTTCCATATGATACGATAGCCTAAACTACAAAATATGCAGAATGAGGTGAGAGTATTATGGAAAACAAATTTCCAAAAAATGTACGCCAGATAGGAAATGTGAGTGATACTCCGAAGATTTACGTGGAAGATTATGTAGATACATTTCTGAATCAGATTTGTGATAAAGCGGACAATAAACAGGTGGGAGCATTCCTGGTCGGGAAGAAAGAAGAAACAGAAGGGCAGGAATGTATCTATATTTTCGGGGCAATCTGCATGGAGATTTCCGAAGATGAAAATGAGACCATTTCGCAGGAAAATTTTGAGAAAGCAAAGCAGGAAAAACAGGAATATTTTGAAGAAGGCACACTGATTGGCTGGATGCTTTGCAGACCGGGCGTACGAATGCTGATCGACGGAAAAATATTTAAAGCACATGAAAAATATTTTTCTGAAAAAAATACCGTTTTCATATTAAAAGACAATGCGGAAATGGAAGAGCAGTATTATTGCTACAAATATAAAGAACTGATGCAGATTGGCGGGCATTATGTGTATTATGAAAAAAATGCTGCAATGCAGAGCTATATGATCACGGCGCGGAAAAAGATTGGCGTGACTCCCAGCGAAGTTGTGGAAGATAAGGCTGCAAAAGACTTTCGCAATCTTGTGAAAGAAAGAATTGAGGCGCAGGAACAGAAAAAATCTTCCGGACTGAAGTATGTGGCAAGCGTGTTTCTGGTGATCGTGGTTCTGATCATGGGCGTAACAACGCTGAATAACTATGGGAAAATGAAAAGCGTTCAGTCGTCGCTGGAATTTATCCGGGATTCGCTCTTAAAACAGGACGGAAATAAAACGCAGAAAACCAATGGTACGGTAAAAGCGGCGGATGATCAGAAAAGCGAGGAATCTGTTCAGTCGGATCAGACAACAAATGATCCACAGACAGAAGTGCAGCAGGAGCCGGAAGCACAGCAGGGAGAAGAATCAGACACGTCTTCCGCTGAAGAAGAGAAGACCAGTGAACCGGCAGCAAGTACAATGCAGGAGATGACGGAAGATATTTATATTGTAGAAAAAGGGGACACCCTTGCTAAAATCAGCAAAAAAGTATATGGAGACAGCGGACATGTGGATGCAATCTGCAGAATGAATGGACTGTCGGATGGAAATCTGATTTTTATCGGCCAGAAACTGATTCTGCCTTAGTTTTCTGTACATATGAATAAAAACTGTGGTATACTAACAACAAACTAACGACAGGAAAAGGACAGGTTATGGATGTGATTGTAAAGGTACGCGATCCGGAAGAAAACCTGGAAGAGAAGATAAAAGCGTACAAAGTGAAAAAAAGAATAAAGACGGCAGCAACAGTTCTGGCGTTTGTATTTGCCCTGATCAGCAGTTACCTGCTGGTGGAACTGCAGACCTATACAAACTTACGGACATTGCAAAGCTATAAGAATAAAGAGACAGAATCGGCTGACCTGAAGTATCTGCAATATGCAGACGGAATGCTCAAATACGGACGGGATGGAATTGCCTACATCAACAAAAAAGGTGTAGAGCAGTGGAACCAGTCTTATCAGATCAAGGATCCGGTTATCCGGATTTCGGGAAAAGCAGCTGCGGTTGCAGAGCGCGGCGGAAACGACATCTATGTCATGGATGAAAAGGGTGCAAAAGGAGAAATCCATACGAACTACCCGATCGAACAGATTGCTGTTGCGGAGAATGGAATCGTCAGCACGATTCTGAATAATGAAAATTCGCCAATGGTTGTGTGCTATGATGCGACAGGGAATGTACTGGTAGAGCACCGGGCTTCTCTTACCGGAACCGGATATCCGATCGGAATTGCACTTTCGCCAAATGGGACAAGACTTCAGATTTCTTATTTGTGTGTAGTGGATGGCGTAGAAGCAACCAGAGTCGGTTATCTGAATTTCGACAGTACCGATGAGGCGAACAAAGAATATCAGGTTGCGGATGATATTTACAAAAATATAATCGTTCCGACTTCATTCTTTATAGATGAGAAGAAATCTGTTCTGGTCGGAGATCAGTCATTTATGATCTATAAAGAGACGGATAAGCCAAAGCTTTCAAAGACAGTAAAGCTTGACAAGCAGATTAAAAGCTTTTTCCATGATGATGAGTATCTTGGATTTATACTGAAAGAAGAAAGTGGAGAATATGAACTGCGTCTGTATGATATGGAAGGAAATCAGAAATTATCCAAGACATTTACCGGAGAATATGGAAATGTAAAGGTTGCAGATGGAAATGTTATCATGTATGACGGAACATCGTGCCTGATTTATTCCGGACTTGGTGTGAAGCAGTTTGAAGGAACGACGGAATATGAGATAAAAGAAGTGATTCCGATCTTTGGAATCAACAAGTACCTGGTGATGAATGCAGACGGACTTGCAGAGGTACGGCTTGTAAAATAGGAGTAGAGTATGGAAGTAAACATTTTATTGGTGATCGTTGGAGGAATTATAGCAATAGGGGCAATCGTGGGATTTGCAAAAGGTGCTGTCCGAATTGCAGTATCGCTTGGGGCGACGATTCTTACACTGGCAGTTGTATATTTTGCGACACCGTATGTGAGCAAAGCGATTTATTCACTTACGCCAATTGACGAGATGGTCGAGCAGCAGTGTATAAAGACGATGACAAAAGCATTTACAGGGGAAGCAGATACAGAGTCCGGGCTTACGGAAGAACAGGTGAGAGGGATTCTTTCGGCAGCGGGCGTTTCCGAGAAGACACTGGAGGCTGCCGGAATTACAGTGGAAGATATTGTAAATGGAAATGTATCCGACGAGATGCTACAGCAGTATGGAATTTCGCCTGATATTTTCAATGGACATGCATCAACTGAAGAAGTCAAGCAGTCGGTCATGGAAGCAGAAGTTCCAAAGCAGATGCAGATAGCAGCAATCGAGGGTGCAGATCTTCCGGATGTATTTAAGAATCTTCTTCTGGAAAATAATAACAGTGAAGTTTATCAGAAGCTTGGGGTAACGACATTTGCGGAATATGTAAGCAAATATTTTGCAAAGCTGGTTATCGAGATTATCGCGTTTCTGATAACATTCCTGTTTGCAACCATTGTGATAAGAGCGGTTGTGTTTGCACTTGATTTTGTGACAGCACTTCCGGTTCTGGGAATTCTGAACAGACTGGCAGGAGTTCTGGTAGGGTCAACGATTTCATTTATTATAGTAGGGATCCTGTTTATCGTAATTACGCTTCTGTATACAACAACGATAGGAAAGCAGGCAATGGGAATGATCAGAGAAGATCAGATTCTTAGTTTTTTATATGATAATAATATAATTATGAAAATTGCAACAATGTTGAGATAAAAGGCTTGACAATAGAAACTGATAATGGTATTATAAAAATCCGTCACGGAAAAGTGGTGGATTTTTATTTGTAATAAGGGATGCAAGATAGTCCCCTGAAAAATAAAAATAAAAAACCTCAAAAAATGTGTTGACAAAGTGAAATACACATGATAGTATATAGAGGTTGTCGCTGATAACAATAAATGAGCGACAAAAAAATAATTTAAAAAAGTTGTTGACAAACATGAAACACTTTGATATAATATAAAAGCTGTCGCATGAAACGGCAACAACAAAAAAGAACATTGATAACTGAACAATAGACAACAAACCCTGAAAATTCTTTAAAGAGATTTTTCAAGAACGGACATCGAA
>Ga0129313_1000048_pt1 | contig 124060 bp, 107 predicted proteins | sample O1105metagenome_FD_94436 | JGI IMG/M metagenome (GOLD analysis project Ga0129313, IMG submission 94436) | Orangutan group fecal microbial communities from fecal samples from Wisconsin, USA - O1105 metagenome | ecosystem: Host-associated > Mammals > Digestive system > Large intestine > Fecal...
CTTTAAGCCGTTTACGGTATAGCTTGTAACGTTTGCGCTTGACGGAGTAAAGATATCCGTCCACTTGCCGTTTTTATACTGCTGAAGCTGATAACCGCTAGCGGTAGCGCCCTTGCTCCACTGCAAAGTAACACTTGTGCTTGATCTTGATCTTACCTTGAAGCCGCTCACGCCGTAGGGGTTTGTGTTGACCTTAAGCTCACTGCTCCACGAACTGAACCGCTTTGTACTGCCGTAGGTCTTGAATGATCTTATACGGAATCTGTAGCCTGCCGTGCTTGCCTTTAAGCCCTTTACGGTATAGCTTGTAACGTTTGCACCGGTTACAACGGCTGTATTTGCCCATTTTCCGTCCTTGTACTGTTGAATCTCATATCCATCCACAGTATTAATTGAATTCCAGCCGAGAGTTACATATGTACTTGAAATTGTTCTTGCTTTAAATCCTGTGACTGCGGCGGGCGTGTCAGCTATAATTTCAAATTTTATGTTGTTGTCTACGGCATAAGCTTGAGCGGCGGAATTTTTGTATCCGCGTATTTTGAAGCCGTCAACTTTCTGATCGGCGGTCACATTTATCTTATGATAGAAGCCGAGAGCCTTTGTACCGATATAGTTTACGGTTTTGGGCACTGTTATTGATTTAATGTTGATACAACCGTAGAAAGTATTGTTTTCGATAGTCACAAGTTTTGACGGGAGAGAAACGCTTGTCAGATTTTCAGCCTTATAGAAAGCGTACGGGCTTATGGTATATGTTTTTGCCGATACAGTAAAAGCTGTGCCGGCTTTCTTTGCCGGGTACAGCAAAAGACTGAACATATCCTTTGTGTATAATGCGCCGTTTTCGGTGCAGTAAGCGGCGTTGCCCGATGCAACGGTTATTGACGCAATTTTTCCGCATCGGCTGAAAGCGTTGTTTCCGATTGATTTAACGCTTGCGGGGATGTTGATTTTACTGAGCGAAGCACAGTCTTCGAATGCGTAATCGCCGATGAATTTTACTTTCGACGGTATGGTTATATTATCAAGAACATCGCAGAAATAGAAAGCGTTAGCTGAAATTTCTTCAAGATTTGCCGGCAGATTTATACTGCTGAGCGAAAGACACATTTCAAATGCGCCCTGATCGATAGTCGTTACAGTAGATGGCAGAGTGACATTCCGGAGAAGCATACAGCTTGCAAAGGTCTGCATTTCAATCGTCCTTACGCCTGTCGGTATGCTTATACTTTTAAGCGACTTGCAGGCATAGAAAGCCTGCTTTCCGATATAGTCGAGCTTTGTCGGCATATTTACCGTAGCCAGCGCATCACACCAGTAGAACGCCTTTTCTCCGATACCTGTTATTCCGGCGGGGATTGTAATTGATGTGAGCTTAGGGCAGTGGGCGAATGCGCCGTTCGGTACAGCCTTCAGCGTTGAAGGGAGCTTTACCGATGTCAGCGAACTGCACGAACTGAATATATTATCCGCCAGCTCCGGTATGCCTTCTGCAATCGTGACAGATATGATTTTTTCGTTGCCGTTGAAAATGTTTTCTACCCTGCCTACATTTCTGCCTCCGATTTTTGCGGGAACGTCGGCTTTTATATCATCACCGACATATTTTACGATAGTTGCGGTCCCGTCATCTGCTAACTTGTACTCATAGTAGCCGTCCGATGCGATGATCTCGTCTGATGCTGCGGCGCATACCGCACATATAATACCGAGTGCGAGTAATGTTATCGCTGTGGTGATCCGTTTTACAAATTTCATCTGTATTTCCTTCTTTCACGTTTAGTTATATGGTTTATATACAAAAAGGCATAGTTCCCCGCAGAACTATGCCGATATGACAAAAATATACAATTTTAAGTTTAATGCGAAAATATCTGTCGTTTTCATACTGTTCCTTTGACAAAAGATTTTGTTATTAAACTTTTCTTTCCAAAGGAAGTATAGCATAAATGCGGATATTTGTCAATAAGCAGATAATGCCGTGTAAGCCTTACTGGTCAAGCCTGAAATGCACGGGTATGCCGTTTCGGTAATCTATCTTCGGCTCGCCCTGTATGAGAGGCAGGAAGTAATTCAGTGCGTCTATCGTAACATTGTTTGCCTCGGGGGTTATCCATTCCTTCGGGAAATATTTAGCCTTGTTTGCGCATTCTCTTACGTCAAGCGGAGCGATGCCGACACGGTAAGGATTGTTGCTGATTCGTCTGAATCCCATCATTATGCCGCTGCCGCCGTATTTGAGCGCTTCGTTCACAGCCGCCGCACCTATTCTCCACGCTTCGTCAAGGTCGGTGAGAGAGGCTATATGCGAGCCGCACCTCTGCATTACGTTAAGCTCTATTGAACGCACCTTGCAGCCCATATGGTCACGGGTAAGTTCTTCAAGATATTTACCGACACCCGACAGATATTTATGACCGAATGCGTCGGTGGCTTCAGAGCGGCTCGCAAGGCAGTCTATGCCCTCGGATACGGCTACGATAACAGCCTTGTATCTTTCGGATATTCTTTTCACGTCCTCAAGGTAACGCTCCTGCGAAAAGTCGCTTTCGGGAAGATATATAAGGTGGGGAGCGGGTTCGCCGTTTGCACGCAGTACGCAGGACGATGCCGTGAGCCAGCCTGCGTCACGTCCCATTATTTCTACTATCGTAACGGACGGAATGGAGTATACACGGCTGTCACGGATGATTTCCTGCAGTGTTGTCGCAACGTATTTTGCCGCAGAGCCGAAACCGGGAGTATGGTCGGTAAGCGGTAAATCGTTGTCTATCGTTTTCGGCACGCCGACAACCTTTATATCAATGTGGTTTTCTCTGAAATAAGCGTCCAGCTTCATTACTGTATCCATCGAATCGTTGCCGCCGATATAGAAAAAAGCCTTTATATCATACTTTTCGAAGGTCTGCGTGATACGCTTGTAGTCGCTGTCATCGTCACTGCTGTTTTTCAGCTTGAAACGGCACGAGCCAAGCACCGTCGAGGGAGTACGCTTCAGTAGCTGCTTGTCGTTTTCTGTGATAAGCACTTCCTTGAGATCGATAAGGTTATCGTTGAGTATACCCTCTATACCGTTCAGCGAGCCGTATATTCTGTCGATCTCGTTATACTTCTCCGCCTCGTCAAAAACTCCGCAAAGCGATGAATTTATCGCCGCCGTAGGACCGCCCGACTGTGCAACTGCTATATTCATTATCTTTTCTCCGTTCCGTTATTTGCATTACTGCAAGATTCACGGTGATTATTGTACCATTATAGCAACAATTTTACAACCGGAAAACCGAAAACGGCTTGAATTTTGTAGCTTTAGCTAAAGCGGCTGTCAATGATAACCTTTACATAGTCCGAAATATGAGATGCTGTGTAACGGTGTTACATAATGTTAAGGTAACATTCATTAATTGTTTCCCGAAAGCCCGAAGCTGACCGACAGCGCATTATCGACCTTGTTCATAGCTCCCTCGTCAAGCTCGCCCATACGCTCTTTCAGCCTTTGTTTATCAAGCGTTCTTACCTGTTCGAGCAGGACTATCGAATCCTTTGCAAGACCGCAACGGTCGGCATTTATCGAAATGTGGGTCGGAAGCCGTGATTTATCCTTCTGACTTGTTATTGCGGCGGCAATGACAGTCGGGCTGTGGCGGTTTCCGACATCGTTCTGGACTATAAGTACGGGACGCATACCGCCCTGCTCACTTCCGACCACTGGGCTAAGATCTGCGTAATATATCTCTCCTCTTTTTACAAACATGGTTTTCTTCCTTTCTGTTCATATGCGATGCTTTGAACGTATCTGATGTACACGGTTATTTTTAACCGTCTGCACGGAATTATACAGCAACTGACCGTTTGTAAGGCGGTCGGTTTATATAGTATATTATTACAGTCGGATTTTGGTGAAATTGCTCGTTTGGTGAAAAACTGTTGATTACCGGGCGGGATTATTGTATAATGGTATAAACATATTTTTTCTGACGGAGGTAAATATGAATAAAAAATTCAAGATAACACTGTGTGCTGTGCTGTGTGCGTCAATGCTTGCAGGCTGTGCGGATAACAGCACAAGCGGCGGTTCTGCCGTATCATCTGACAGTTCGTCCGATACACAGACAACATCATCTGTATCGGAATCGACCGACAGCAGTTCGGATACATCATCTGAAACAAGCGAAACAAGCAGTATAGATGAAAGCAAGCTCACCGAGGAGCAGATATATGACAATATGGTCGAAAGGTCGCTTATGGATCTCGGAAACCTTGAAAGAATGTCGAAGTTCATCGGAAAGCTTGAAAGCAAGCAGGAGGTAACTATAGCCTTCATCGGCGGAAGCATCACTGAGGGCCTTACGGCAGGACCCGAAAAGTGCTGGGCAAAGCTGACGTATGACCGCCTTTGCGAAAAGTATCCCGATACAAAGATAAACTATGTAAACGCAGGACTCAGCGGCACGCCGAGCGTACTCGGAAACATCCGCCTTCAGCGTGATGTGCTTGATCATAAGCCGGATATGGTGTTTGTTGAGTTTGCGGTAAATGACGGAAACGACCAGATATACAAGGACAGCTATGACGCAATGGTAAGAAAAATTCTCTCGCAGGAAAATCAGCCTGCCGTTGCGCTGTATTTTACCGTTATAAAGAGCGGTCACACCTGCGAGGAATATATGTCGCAGGTAGGAAAGGCTTACGGTCTGCCTATGGTGTCGCTGAACAACGTCCTTTCCCACGAGTTTGAAACGGGCAGAATGAAGTGGGAGGATTATTCCGACGATGAATCCCACCCGAACGAGTGGGGTCACAAGATGACAGCCGACCTTATTATGAATATGTTTGACAAGGCTACCGAGAAGATAAAGACAATGGGAGATGTAACGATCTCTCCCCTGCCGGATACATGGGTATATTCAGACAGATTTGCCGATATGACATTCATCGACAGAACTCATTCTTCCGACAAGCTGAAAATATCGTCGACAGGTACATTTGACACTGAAAAGGAAACGCTGACGAGCTTCCCTAACGGCTGGAGCTACAAGGGCAAACCGTCAGGCTGTGAGCCTATGGAATTTGAATTCACGGGTAAGAATCTTATGCTTGTCTATAAGTGCGCAAACAGCAAGGTCTACGGTTCTCTTGAATTTACCGTTGACGGCGAGAAGTATACGACTATAGCCACAAGCGCAAACGACGGCTGGAACAATCCCGTTGCAACTCTTGCATATTCCGGTGCGGAGGGAACGCATAAGGTCAGCATAAAGCCTGTTACACCAAGCGGCGAGGATAAGATGACATATGTCGAAATTCTTGGCTTCGGTGTTGCGTAAGAGTGCGGCAAGGTGGATTGGTTTAATCTCACAGGACTTATATTTGTCGTTGTCCTGCTGATACCGAATATAATCTATGCGGCGACAAACAAGGACGGCTTTGCCGACAATTATCACAACAAGCTTGTTGAAACAGGTGAGCAGATAGGTCGCTTTGGCTGTTTCATACTTATGTTCATTCAGCCTTCCTTTGTGACGCTCGGTTATATATATGACGGTGCGCAGGCGCTGTACCTTATACTCGGCATAGTTCTGCTTGCGCTCTACTGCGGCGGCTGGATAGTATTCCGAAAGGAAAACAGCATTGCAAAGGCACTGACACTGTCAATTCTGCCGTCTGTGCTTTTTCTTGAAAGCGGTATACTGACGCTGAACATTCCGCTTATTGTCCTGTCGGTTGTGTTCGCAATATGTCATATAACTATAAGCTACAAGAATACAGCCGGTAATAAATAATAACACTTGAACGGTCATCTTCGGGTGACCGTTTTTTCTGTCCCATAAACCGTACAGCTTGCTTTTAAAGCATTGACCTAAAGCGGAAAAGTTACTATAATATAAGTAGATTACTTTAAAAGGAGCAAGGAATATGGAAATACTTGTTATAATAACGCTTGTTGCGGGCGTGGTGTCGGTGATAATATCGGTAATAACGCTTCTTACGCAGAAAAGGCTTGCCGAAAATATCGGCGTGAACAAGATAACGGACGATCAGACCGCAAAACAGCTTGAAATGCTTGCCGAGCGTACCGCACAGCTTTCGGCAAAATTCGATACGGCGCAGGCAAACCGTGTAAGCGGCGAATCGGTGCTAAGAACCGAGCTTGTGAACCTTGTGACAAATCTCGGAAACACGCTTACCGACACGCAAAAGCAGAACTCCGACGGAACAGCAAGACTGCTGTCGCAGTTTGAACAGCGGCTTCAGAGCATTGAGCAGAGGAACGCCGCCGATATGCAGAATATGCGTAACGAAATGGCGGTACAGCTTGGAAACATAAATGCGAATACCAAAAATCAGCTTGAAGAAATGCGTGGAATGGTAGGAGAAAAGCTGCAGACTACGCTTGACGACAAGATAAGCCGTTCATTTGCGACAGTCAGCGAACAGCTTAACAAGGTGTACAGCGGACTGGGCGAAATGCAGAGCCTTGCCGCAGGGGTAGGCGACCTTAAAAAAGTCCTGTCCAACGTCAAGAACAGAGGTATACTCGGAGAGATGCAGCTTGGAGCTATTCTTGCGGATATTCTCGCTCCCGAACAGTATGACACTGAGGTCGCTGTAGCCCCCGACAGCCGTAATCACGTTGAGTTTGCGGTAAAGCTGCCCGGCAAGAATGATGACACGGTGTACCTGCCGATTGACTCGAAATTCCCCGGCGATACCTACACAGCACTTTGCAACGCTTATGACAGCGGAGATAAGGTAATGATCGAAGAAGCGTCAAAGGCGCTTGTTGTAGCGATAAAGAAATGTGCGAAGGATATTCACGATAAATATATCTGTCCTCCGTACACGACCAACTTTGCGGTAATGTTCCTGCCGTTTGAGGGATTGTATGCCGAGGTCGTAAAGCTTGGGCTGGTGGAGGAACTACAGCGTAACTATGGGGTGAGCATAGCAGGCCCTACCACAATGTCCGCATTGCTGAACTCGCTGTATATGGGCTTCCGTACTCTTGCCGTGCAGAAGCGAAGCAGCGAGGTATGGAAGATACTGAGCAGTGTAAAGAAAGAATTTGAGAATTTTGAAGATGTGCTGACAAAGACTAAGAAGCATTTACAGCAGGTCGACAGCGATCTTGAAACGCTTGTCGGAGTAAGAACCAGAGCGATAAACAAACAGCTTATGAGCGTTGGCGAGGATAGTACAGCGCAGATAGGCACGGAAGAATAAGAAACACCGTCGGGGAGCATTTGCTGTGATTCCCGGCGGTGTTGCTTTCTATTGAAAATTTAGTGCTGAAGTTGCAAAAAAATTCAATAGGATATTGACTAAATGTCGCCAAAGAGGTTATAATATAATCAAATCATTGAAAATTTACTGCAAAAGTTGCAAAAAAATTCAATAGGAAAGACAGGAGGACAATTTGTATGGAAATAAAACGGGATTATTATCTGAACAAACTGATAGCCAAAAAACATAACGGTCTTATAAAAGTAATCACAGGAATCCGCAGATGCGGAAAATCCTATCTTCTGTTTACGCTTTTCCGAAATCATCTGACTGAAAGCGGCGTTGCTGATGATCATATTATTGAAATACCGTTTGACAGCTTTGAGAACAAGAAATACCGTGATCCTGAAATACTGTATCCGTATGTTAAGGAGCAGATTGCCGACGACGGTATGTATTATATACTGCTCGACGAGGTACAGCTTTTAGGCGAATTTGAATCGGTACTTAACGGATTTATGCGTATGAAGAACGTTGATGTTTATGTAACGGGTAGCAATGCACGCTTTTTATCGAAGGATATTATAACCGAGTTCCGTGGTCGTGGTGACGAGCTTCATATACAGCCGCTTTCGTTTGCCGAATTTATGTCAGTGTATGGCGGTAATAAGTATGACGGTTGGAACGAGTATGTATTATACGGTGGTCTTCCGCCTGTAGTATTACTGCAGACTGCCGAACAGAAAATTGAATTGCTCAAATCGCTTTTTCAGGAAACGTATATAAATGATATTATCAGCAGACACAGTGTAAAGCATAGAGATGAATTTGAAGAACTTATAAATATCCTTGCTTCAGCTATAGGGTCGCTGACAAACCCCAAAAAGCTCACCGATACGTTTAAAAGCAAAAAGAATAAGGTTATCAGCTCAAACACAATAAAAAGCTATCTTGACTATCTCTGCGACGCTTATGTCGTCAGCCGTGCTACTCGATACGATATAAAAGGAAAAAAATATATAGATACTCCTCAGAAATATTATTTCAGCGATGTGGGAATTCGCAACGCCTGTATCAATTTCCGCCAGCTAGAAGAAAATCATACGATGGAGAACGTAATATACAATGAGCTTATCGCAAGAAATTTCAATGTAGATGTCGGAATAATCACAGCAACCGGGAAAGACAATGACGGAAAATCTGTCAGAAAACAGCTTGAGGTTGATTTTGTCTGCAATAAAGGCTCAAAGCGTTATTATATTCAATCGGCTTTTTCGATACCCGACAGAGAAAAGATGGAACAGGAATCGAACTCGCTTTTGAGAATTGACGACTCTTTCAAGAAGATAATCGTAGTCAAGGATTTACCCGCTCCGACCTATACCGAGGACGGCATACTTGTTATAAGCGTGTATGATTTTTTACTGAACAGCAACAGCCTCGATATGTGAGCGTTTGATTTATATAAACATACCGCCGCAGAGCAATAACTCTGCGGCGGTATCTTTATTTGATCATATCTATAACAGAACTGAGTGTATCTTTTACAGCCTGCTTTTCATTATCGGAAAGCCGTGTTATTTTATCCGAAAGTATCCCGATAGGCGAAAGGGTGCTGTCAGATGTCAGAGGGTGACTGCTTGAGGAAATTCCTGCGATATAATCAAGGCTGACATTATAATATTTGGCAAGCAGGACTGCACGCTCAAGCGGTATTTCCGCTTTACCCGATTCGTATTTTCCGTAGTGTTGCGCAGATGTGCCGAGATAGTCGGCTATCTCCTGCTGTGTCTTGTCTGCATCTTCACGCAGATCCCGTAATCTCTGATAATGTGCCATACTCACCCCTCCTCTACAGATTTTATCATATCAGATTGAAAATTGTTGACAAAAGTGTCTAATATGACTATAATTGAAGTATAATTAGTCGTATTAGGCACTTTTTATTGCAAAGAAGTCTAAAAAGATTAACAGACAAGAATTATAGACTATGAGGTGTGATTTATGGGACAGATAGCACAGATAATCAAATATGAAGGGGATAATTCCACATTTGTGTGGAAGCACCCTAACGAAGATTTCAACAGCCTTACCGAGCTTATAGTCCACGAAAGCCAGGAAGCTGTTTTCTTTATGAACGGTCAGGCACTCGATCTGTTCGGACCGGGCAGATATACACTTGAAACGCAGAACATACCGAAACTCGGCAAACTGCTGAACAGAGCAACAGGCGATCAGACGCCCTTCCACTGTGAAGTATATTTTATCAATAAAACGGTTCAGATGTCGCTCAAATGGGGAACGGATACAAAGGTTCGTTACATCGACCCCGATTCGGGAATACCTGTTGAACTCGGTGCGTGCGGCAATATGAACCTTATGGTAAGCGACAGCAGAAAGCTGCTGATAAAGCTTGTCGGCACAATGGACGGAATAACGTGGGACGATAACAACATCGCCTTTTCAAAGTCGTTGCAGGATTGTTTCCGTCCGCTTATTTCCACAGCGGTAAAATCAAACCTTTCTACTGCTATCAAGTCGAAGAATATCTATCTTCTTGAAATAGACGAGCATCTTGCGGAACTGTCAGAGGTGCTGAAATCGGTAATAATGCCCGGATTTGAGGAGTACGGTCTGACAATTCCTCAGTTTTATCTGACTACTGTCGTTCTGCCCGATAACGACCCGAATTTCAAGAGAATACGGGAATTACATACTATAGCTTTGCAAAAGAGAATGTTTGAAGCTGAGGCTGATATCCGCACCGCAAAGGCTGAGGCAGAAGCCAGATACGGCACAGCGCAGGCTAAAGCCGAAGCGGAGATCACAGCGGCAAAGCGTCAGACCGAACTTGAAAAGCAGACGACACAGACCGAGATAGCAAAGCGTGAAGCGGAAAGAGCCGTTATAGCGGCGCAGGCAGAAGCAACAGCAATGAAAGCCACAGGCTTTGCGGAAGCCGAGATTATGCAGGCGAAGGGCTATAATCAGAAAGACGTATTGCAGGCTGAAGTTCAGAAGGCTTATGCCGAGGGCATAGGAAATATGGGTTCTAACGGCGGCTCGGCAGGCGGCGGAGTAGCCTCGGATATGGTCAGCATGATGGCAGGAATGAAAATGGCTGGTGCTATGATGGGACAGCTTGACAATATGACAGGTAACATCGGTCAGACGGTTCAGCAGTCATCACCTGCACCAGAGAAAAAAGAAACGGTAATCAAATGCGAAAAATGCGGCGCAGATTTACCCCAAAACGCTAAGTTCTGCCTTGAATGCGGAGAAAAGGTAAAGCCTGCTGTTCCCGACGGAATGGTAGTGTGTCCCGAGTGTAACAAGACAGTGGTAAAAGGCAAGTTCTGTCCCGAATGCGGTCACAAATTTGTAACGGTATGCCCTAAGTGCGGAAACGAGCTTCCCGAGGGAGCAAAGTTCTGCCTTGAGTGCGGCGAAAAAATCTAAGGGGGATATTTAAATGAAAAAGAAATTCGGTATATATGCGGTAATCTGGGCGGTCGCACTCGTTGTATTCAATGTGGTTTCATTCACAATTGCGCTGAATACGGGAAAAGAGCTGAACGCATCATTCTTTATAGGCTATATTGCGGTCACGGCGGCTTTCATAGGTCAGCTTTTATGTGCTTATTTTGCGTTCAGGGCTGATTCGCTTAAAAAATTCTTCTATAATGTATCTCTGATTTCGCTTAGCTACGGCGGACTTGTTGCTATGCTTGTACTCGGCTCGCTTACAATGCTTATCCCCGACACGTTTTCTTTTGTCGGAATAATAGCCTGTGCAGTCGTTCTCGGAGCGTATATCATCACTGTTGCAAAGGCGAAGCTTGCAATCGAAGCAGTTGAGCAGACAGACGCAAAAATCAAGACGCAGACGCAGTTTATCCGCCTGCTGACAGCGGACGCTGAGAGCCTGAAAGGCTATGCGGCGGACGATAACGCAAGACAAGCCTGTGACAAGGTGTATGAGGCTGTACGCTATTCCGACCCTGTGAGCAACCCTGTACTAAGCGGAATCGAAAGCGATATTTCAGTAAAATTCAGTGCGTTTTCCGACAGTGTGAAAAACAAGTCGGATAATTCTCGGCAGTTGGCGGAGGAGCTTTGCAGGCTGATTTCGGAGAGAAACGCAAAGGTAAAGGCACTGAAGTAAAATAGCCGTACAGCTACGGCAAAAATGAAGGGAAAAATTAAAATGTCAACATTGAAATGCAAAATGTGCGGCGGCACACTGGAAATAAACGAAAACGAAACGACCGCAACCTGCGAATACTGCGGTACGGAGCAGACAATACCGAAGATAACCGACGATGTAATCGGCAATCTTTTCAATCGTGCGAATACGCTCCGTCTGAAATCCGAATTTGACAAGGCGGAGGAGATATATAATAAAATTGTCGGACTTGACAACACACAGTCTGAGGCTTACTGGGGCATAATTCTGTGTAAGTACGGCATTGAATACGTTGAAGACCCAGCTACCTACAAGCGTGTACCCACCTGTCACAGAACGTCCTATGACGCTATCACCGCCGATGAGGACTACAAGCTTGCTATTCAATATGCCGACATCAGCCAGAAAATTATCTATGAGGCGGAGGCAAAGGCAATAGACGAGATACAAAAAGGCATTCTCACTATCTCGCAGAACGAAAAGCCATACGATGTATTTATCTGCTACAAGGAAACCGATGAAAGCGGAAAGCGCACACAGGACAGCGTGCTTGCGAACGACATATATCACCAGCTGACGCAGGAGGGCTTTAAGGTATTCTATGCGGCGATAACTCTTGAAGACAAGCTCGGACAGGAATATGAGCCTTACATATTCGCCGCACTGAACAGCGCAAAGGTCATGCTTGTCATCGGCTCAAGGCCGGAATATTTCACGGCGGTATGGGTAAAGAACGAGTGGTCACGTTATCTTAAGCTTATGAAAGCCGACCGCTCAAAACTGCTTATCCCCTGCTACAAGGATATGGACGCTTATGAACTGCCGGAAGAATTCGCACATTTACAGGCGCAGGATATGGGCAAGATAGGCTTTATCAACGATATAGTGCGTGGCATAAAGAAAGTTATAAAAAAGGACGAGCCGAAGTCCGCCGTAAAGGAAACCGCTGCGGCAGTTCAGGCGGTAAATTCGGGTGTTGCTCCGTTACTTAAGCGTATTTCACTTTTCTTAGAGGACGGAAACTGGCAGGAAGCGGACGAATACTGCGAGCGTGTGCTTGACAGCGACCCCGAGAATGCACAGGCTTATCTGTATAAGCTTATGGCGAAGATGGAGGTACGCAAAACGGAAGACCTCAGAAATCAGGCACAGCCGTTTGACAGCGAGGATATGTACCGTAAGACCGTCCGCTTTGCAGATGAAGAACTCAAAAATACGCTGGAAGAATATAATGCATATATAAAGGACAGGAACGAGAAAAAGCGTATTGAGAGTATATATAATAAGGCTGTCTATGATATGAGATATGCCCGTGATGAGATATCTTACAAAATCATTATAGAAGATTTATCCGAAATACCCGGCTACAAGGACGCTGACGAGAAAAAGAAAGAGTGTGAGGAAAAGGCGGAGGAATGCAGACTTGAAAGTCTTTATGATTCCGCTGTGAAAATTCAGACTGTACAAAGCGAGGATAATCAGCTCAGAGCCGCTAAGCAGTTTGAACAGCTCGGTACTTACAAGGATTCAGCTGAGAGAGTACAGCAGTGCAGGGATAAGGCTGAGGAGATAAGGAAAGAGGAAGAAAGAATAAAAGCCGAGAGGGAAAAGGCTGAAAAAGAGAGAAAGGCAAAAGCGAAGAAAAAGAAGAAAATCGCAATATTTATTACTTCTGCTGTAGCTGTTTGTACAGCTTTAGCTTTGCTTTGCGTATATGTTATTATACCGGCGATAAGGTATAATATGGCTGTTACAGCGGTTGAGAACAAGAACTATGATGAAGCGATTGCGATTTTTGAGGAGCTTGGGGATTATAGTGACAGTGCTGATAAGATACCTGAAACTAAGTACAAAAAAGCAGAGAATTTAGTATCAAATAAGGAGTTTGATACGGCGATAGAGATATTTAGAGAACTTAGGGATTATAGCGATAGTGCCGATAAGATACGCGAAACTAAGTATAAAAAAGCAGAAGATTTAGTGTCAAATAAGGAGTTTGATGCAGCGATAGAGATATTTGATAAACTCGGAGATTACAGAGATAGCAAAGAGAGAGCAAAAGACGTTAAATATAAAAATGTTGACCAAATAGCTGAAAACTATCTTACAAATAAAGAATACGATAAGGCTATAGATGTTTGGAATGAGGTTGGCAATAGTGAGAAAGTTTTAAATTTGTTATTAAATAATCCATCGTTGATTACCTTTGGTCGAAAAATATCATTTGGCGCATATGAGCAAGATAATGACATTGGAAACGGTAAGGAGAATATTGAATGGGTTATACTTTCAAAAGAAAAAAATAGAGTTCTTTTAATCAGTGATAAAGCACTTGACTGTAAGCAATTTAATTCTGGATTTGCTAATATTACATGGGATAATTGCTCTCTTCGCACATGGTTAAATGATGATTTTTTAAAAGAAGCGTTTAATGCTAAAGAGCAGGCGAAAATTCTGACCGTAAAGGTATCGGCTGATGCAAATCCGCGCTTTGACACAGATCCTGGTAAAGAAACAAAGGACAAAGTATTCTTGCTTAGCATAAAAGAAGCCAATAAGTATTTCAGCAACGACAATGAAAGAGCGTGCATACCAACCGCTTATGCAAAGGAGCAAGGTGCATATACAAGCGCTGTTTTTATGAAAAACGATACGAATACATGTGGTTGGTGGTTGCGGTCGCCCGGTAACGAACAATGCAATGCTGCAACTGTCCTTGGTGACGGGTCTATAGCTTTATATTCTAATCGTGTTTATGAGGATAATGTCAGTGTGCGTCCTGCAATATGGATTAGTCTTGCTTGACAAAGAGTGGAATGTATGGTATATATTAAATATATAATATCAAGATAAGGAGCTGATTATATGGGTGAAAAAAGAAATGAGGAATGGCTTCAATGGATAGCACCGGAACGATTTAATGATATAGATTTGCAGCGTATAGTTACATTCTTTGTTTTTCATTCACCGTGCGAAGAATTGTCGGCTATGTCAAAAACACTTGATGAATATGGGTGGAAAAAGCCATGGCAAAAACCATATTGGTTAAATAAACAGCTCATACAGGCTTCGACAAATTGCAATTTGCTTTTTCCGGCAAATACATATCAAGATTTAGACATAGCTTTAAAAGAAGCTGGTATGTATGATAAGTTTCCTGATAATTTGGAGCAAGAACGTATAGCTTTATATGATAAAAAGAAAAATCAGTTTATGAGTGTTTTTTACCATTTGCGAAATGCATTTGCACACTGCCGTTTGAATATGGTTGATGTGAATAATGAATGCGTTTTTGTGTTAGAAGATGCTTATAAGCAAAAGATTACTGCACGAATGATATTGAAGAAAAGCACTTTGATTAAATGGATAGATATAATTGAAGCAGGAGAAAAAGTTTATCAGAAAAACCAGAAAAACGACATATAAAACAACACCGCCGGAACATCACATCCCGGCGGTATTTTCATATATCAAGTTTTATGAAGGACAATACTATTATACGCTTAGTCAACCTTAGGCATACGATCCATGCTGACCTTAAGTTCCTCGTCTGTGGGAATGTAGTCGCTCATTTCGTGATCGTTGAACTTCTGGTATGCGACCATATCAAAGTAGCCTGTGCCTGTAAGACCAAAGAGGATAGTCTTTTCTTCGCCTGTTTCCTTGCACTTCATAGCCTCGTCTATCGCAACTCTTATTGCGTGGCTGCTCTCGGGAGCGGGGAGGATACCCTCTGTTCTTGCGAACTGTTCTGCGGCGGCGAATACGCTTGTCTGCTCAACCGAGCGTGCTGTCATATATCCGTCGTGGTAAAGCTGTGAAAGAACACTGCTCATGCCGTGGTAGCGCAGACCGCCTGCGTGGTTTGCGGAGGGAATGAACGTACTGCCGAGAGTGTACATCTTAGCGAGCGGGCAAACAGCGCCTGTGTCGCAGAAGTCGTAAGCATAAACGCCTCTTGTAAGCGAGGGGCAGGACGCAGGCTCAACGGCAATGAACTCATAGTCGGCTTCGCCACGGAGCTTTTCGCCCATAAAGGGAGAGATAAGACCGCCGAGGTTAGATCCGCCGCCCGCACAGCCGATGATCATATCGGGCTTTATGCCGTACTTTTCGCAGGCTGTCTTTGTTTCAAGACCGATAACCGTCTGGTGCAGAAGTACCTGCGACAGCACCGAGCCGAGAACATATCTGTAGCCCTCGTGCGTTGTTGCACATTCAACAGCTTCGGAAATCGCACAGCCGAGCGAGCCTGTCGTGCCGGGGAATTCTGCGTTTATCTTCTTGCCTACCTCTGTTTCCATTGAGGGAGAGGGAGTAACGTTCGCACCGTAGGTTCTCATGACCTCACGTCTGAAGGGCTTCTGCTCGTATGAGCATTTAACCATAAATACCTTGCAGTCAAGTCCGAGATATGCGCAAGCCATTGAAAGCGCTGTGCCCCACTGACCTGCACCTGTTTCTGTTGTAACACCCTTCAAGCCCTGCTTCTTGGCGTAATAAGCCTGAGCTATCGCACTGTTCAGCTTGTGCGAACCGCTTGTGTTGTTGCCCTCGAACTTGTAGTATATCTTGGCAGGTGTACCGAGCGCCTTTTCAAGACAATATGCTCTTACTAAGGGAGCAGGTCTGTACATCTTGTAGAAGTCGATTATCTCCTCGGGAATATCGATGTAGGGAGTTGTATCGTCAAGCTCCTGCTTTGCAAGCTCTGTGCAGAATACGTGGCTCAGTTCCTCGAGCGTACAGGGCTGATGTGTTGCAGGGTTTAACAGCGGAGCAGGCTTGTTCTTCATATCTGCTCTTACGTTGTACCACTGACGGGGAAGTTCGTTTTCTTCAAGATAAATTTTGTACGGGATTTCTCTGTTTGCCATAATAATTTTCCTTTCTACGCAGCGGCTGTGTGCCGGCGGCAATGTGCCGCTTCAAATTCCGCCTTTAATATACTTTCTGCTAATGGGACTGTTAGCGTAACGGCGGGGATAAAACATAGTGTGTTTTGAACGTTATGTTTTTCCGTGTTGCCTTGTTTTTCTGAAAGCCTTTTTGGCGGAGTGCTTAAGTTCTTCGTGGAACATTCCACTGTCCGACAGCCTGTATCTTATTCAGCAACGCATTATGTCGGCTATGCCCTGCTGTCATGCCATATGCCATGATGATAGCTTCAACGTAGAGATTGAATGTCCGGGAAAACAAAAAACTCCCGTCCCAGTTGGGACAGGAGTATAGTTTACCTGCGGTACCACCCAAATTACCGTATAATAAAACACGGTCACTCGCTACACATACTATCATATGTGCGACCTGTAACGGAGGTGTCCGTCGCCCCTAAAATATCATAGATACTCTCGGTTTGCCCTCGTGAGTCCATTCACAAGCGTATGTATCATTGCCTTTACACCGACCGGCAACTCTCTGTCATACAGTGACGGGTGCTACTACTCTCACTCATAGGTTTAACATATTCTGTGTTCATTATATCCGCTGTAAAACCGTTTGTCAAGTGTTTTTTTGAAATTTCCGTAAATTTTTTCAAATCTTCCGATATTACTGTGTTGAATAGCCCGATATGAAATAAAGCAATACAGCGTTGCACAATAGACTAAACCGCCTTGATAACTTTAAATACGTTGTGCATTTTACCGATTGAAACAGGACGGGCAATATAGTATAATTGCTTAGCAATCGGCAGATATTGAAAAGCCGTTAATACCGCAGAAAAAGTTGTTTTCTATAAAGATAGCACAAATTCTCTATCCCTTTAAGAACGCTTTGTGGGCTTTGCGTCCTTGCAAAGCCTTTGGGCGTTCTATCTCGGCATCCTTGCCGAAACCCCAAACCCCATTTTTAAATAACGATAGAGGTTTTTCGTCAGACTGATTACGTTTATAGCACACTATCTTTTATTTCCGCCGTTACGCAAACAATTCCAATATCAGAAAGTTGATTAAAGGCGGAACTTGAAGCGGCACATTGCCGCCGGCACACAGCCACCCGCCGTTATGCAAACAATCTCGCTAATACAAAGTCGGTAAAAGGAGGAAAATGTTTATATGTCAGCAGTAAAAGACCTTACAAAAGGCTCACCTATGAAGCTCATACTCGGATTTATGCTCCCTATGCTGTTAGGACTTCTCTTTCAGCAGTTTTACAATATGGTCGATACGATAGTCGTCGGACAGTTCCTCGGTGTAAACGCACTCGCAGGAGTAGGCTCGACAGGCTCGGTGAACTTCCTTGTTCTCGGCTTCTGCATGGGTGTATGCGCAGGCTTTGCGATACCCGTTGCACAGAAATTCGGAGAGAAGGATTTTGACGGTCTGCGTAAGTTTGTCGGCAATACGATATGGCTCGGCGTAGGCTTCGCCGCAGTAATGACAACGGCGACCTGCCTGCTTTGCGGAAATATCCTCCACTGGATGAATACGCCCGACACGGTTTTTAAAGAGGCGTATGACTATATCTTCGTGATTTTTTTAGGCATCCCCGTAACGTTCCTCTACAATATCCTTTCGGGATTTATCCGCTCGCTCGGCGATTCAAAGTCGCCCGTTGTCATTCTGATTATTTCAAGCATACTCAATGTCGGCCTTGATCTGCTGTTCATTCTGGTGTTTGATATGGGCGTAGCCGGTGCAGGCTGGGCTACCGTCCTTGCACAGCTTATATCCGGCATCGCCTGCCTTGTATATATGATAAAGCGCTTTGATATCCTGCACTTATCGAGGAAGGATTTAAAGCCCGACGCTTATTCAATGAGCAGGCTTTGTGCTATGGGCGTGCCTATGGGACTTCAGTATTCCATTACCGCTATCGGAAGTATTCTTTTACAGTCGGCGGTAAATTCGCTCGGTGAAACCTATATGGCGGCTGTCACCGCAGGAAGCAAGGTGACACAGTTCCTGTGCTGTCCGTTTGACGCAATGGGTTCTACAATGGCTACCTACTGCGGTCAGAACGTAGGTGCAGGCAGGGTCGACCGCATCGAAAGCGGCGTTAAGAAATGCTCGATGCTCGGCATAGCCTATGCGATAATCGCTCTTATCGTGATAATACCGTTCGGCGGTGAATTTTCAAAGCTGTTTATAGACGGCGCACAGACCGAGATACTCGACCTTGCAAAACAGTTTCTGTTGATAAACGTGGCATTCTACATTCCGCTTGCATTTGTAAATATTATCCGCTTTTCAATACAGGGACTGGGCAACAGTCAGCTTGCTGTTTTTGCCGGAGTATTCGAGATGATAGCAAGAGGCGGTGTGGCACTGGGACTTGTACCCGCTTTCGGATATGTCGCCGTCTGTCTTGCAAGCCCTGCGGCATGGGTGCTTGCCGATCTGTTCCTATTCCCTGCATTCTTCCATTCTGTGAAGATACTTAAAAACAGATTCCCGTCATCATCTGCGACAGCGGAAAAAACCGATACTGAAAGCTGAATAAATAATGCGGTCACGATTCGCTATGGAACGTGACCGCATTTTCTGTTATCTTTATCTTCTTGCATTACCTCTTATGATAACGCCTATGATATAAGGGCCTGTGTTGCTGGCAACAGCCGCACCTGCTATGCTTTGCATTTCGGGAGGTCTGCCGACCTTTGCACTGTACTGCTTTATAAATTCGTCCTCAAGCGCTGTGACGCTGGTACGCAGTATTTCCCACGGCGTTTCGGGAACGGCTCTGCCTGAAATATACTGAACTGCGTCTGTTATTGCATTCTTTTCTCCACGGCTCTTTTTTACTACCTCGCTTTCGCCGTCTATAAGCGAAATGAGCGGTTTAAGCCCCATAAGCTCGCCTAAGAAAGCCGCTGCGGCGTTAATTCTTCCCGACTTCTTCATATGGCGCAGATTGAAGCCGATTATGTAGATCTCGCAGTTATTGAACATATCGGTAAGATATGCTACTATATTATCAACGCTCTGTCCTGCAATCAGCTTTTTTGCCGCTTCGATTACGGGATATCCGTAGCCGAGAGAATAACAGTGGCTGTCGATTATCTCAATACGCATCTTTGCCATTTCGGGATGCTCCTCAAGCAGATTCTTCCTTGCAAGCAGTGCGTTTTCATAAGTCTTTGAACCTGTCGAATTTATAAGCACCATAATGATAGCGTCATAGCCCTCGTTATAGTAATGCTCAAACTTTTCCGCAAAGCGTATCTCCGTTATCTGTGAGGTCTTGGGGAGAAATTCCGACTTGTCTATCATCTCAAGAAATTCGGGAGCGGTAAAATCGACACGTTCCCTCAGGCTTTCATCGCCAAGTGTAATGTCAAACGGCATAATATCAATGCCGTACTTCTTTTCGTCCTCGGGGGTAATGTCGCTTGCGCTGTCGGTGATAAGTTTTACTTTCATCGTTTTGTTTCCTTTCGGTCATTCTTTCAATATCGTGTTTATTCGGCTTTGCTCCAGTCGTATTTTGTAAGCGAACCGTAGTTCTGAAGCTCAGGGAAGCCCCATTGCCTCAGCACCTCGTATGCGCCTATCGCCACACTGTTGGAAAGATTAAGACTTCTCATATTACTGCCCATAGGTATCCTTACGCAGTGCTGTTTATTGTGAAACAACAGCTCCTCGGGAAGCCCCTTATCCTCTCTGCCGAACACTATATAAGTTTTATCTTTATACTCTGCATCGCAGTAAGTATTTCTGCCTTTTGTGGTGAAGTAGAAGAATTCACCGTCCTTATTTCTCTCAAAGAAATCGTCAAGCCCGTCATAATAGGTTATATCAAGATAATGCCAATAGTCAAGCCCTGCGTGCTTCAGCTTTTTATCGTCTATCTGAAAGCCCATAGGCTTCACTATATGCAGTCTTGCCCCCGTAACCGCACAGGTACGGGCTATATTACCCGTGTTCTGCGGTATCTGCGGTTCGACAAGTACAATATTCAGTTCCATCGAAAAATCATTCCTTATAGATTTTTATGCCGTACAGCCTGTTTGCCGCAGATAAAGAAGCAAGCGGTTCTCCGACTTTTTCCGCTGTATCGTTTGTTATGCTTTTACGTTCTTCGTCGGTTATGCTTTCGTCAAGCCTTACGATTATGCCTGTGTCGCCGCCCGATTTTATAAGTTCTGCCGCCTTTTTGACCGTTTCTTCGGAATTGTCGCTTATAACTATGTCTATGCTGTCGGACAGCATGCTTTTTTCTGCTTTCGGACATCTGTTTGCAAAGTCATCGGCAAATGTAAAGCTGTCGGAAGCTTCCGCCCACGACATACCGAAATAGAATGCAGGCTTGAAGCCCTTTTCATTTATGATGCTGTCTGCGCTTGCGTCAAAGTAGTAGTATTCGCCGTCCAGCTTCGCAAAATTTACTGTGTGTCCCTCGTTTTTACTGATATTTGTGCCGTTTGCCGAAGCTGTTTCTATACCTGCCATATTGAAAAGCATAGTGACGGTATCCGCATATCCGTCACATATCGCCTTTCCGTCAATCAGCAGGTCGGCTATCGGAACGTTTCTTGTGCTGTAGCCGTCAGTAACATATACCGAGTTCTCCGCAACGTAATTATACAGATACTGCGCTTTCTTTCTTTCTGTATTACACTCCTGCGGAATTGACGCTACTACCGATTTTGCCTTTTCATAGGCGGCTTCACGGCGGGATTTATATTCCTCTCCGAGCGTTTCAAGCTGTATATGATGATAGCTTTTTCCTGCAAACTGTTCAACGTTTCCGGTCAGCTTGCTGTTTGTCGTGTAATTATGTGCAACAAACGGACTGTCACAGCTTAAAAAGGTTATAACATATTCAATTTCCTGCAATTTGTCATAACTGCCGTCGAATACATCTTCGGGCAGAAATATATCGCTGTAGCCGTTTTCGCTTGCGTACATAACCGCATTGTAGATATATGTTTCGTTCTCGTCAAGCTGTGCCTTGAAATATCCCGTCATAGTGTCGGAGTATTTCGAGCTGTAGCCAAGCACTTCCTCCTTGCCGAGCGATATTGTGCCGTCTGCGGCAACAGAAGCGTCATTGCCGAAGTAATACAGCGTGTTGCTTGACGTTATATTGAGTAGCGGCAGTATGTATATCGCACCGACAACTGCTGCGGCAGGTATCACGACCGCCACCGCTACAGTGCCTATGACCTTACCCTTGCCCATTACAGTTCAGCCTCTGCGTGACGTGTAACGTGACAGCCTATATTCACTGCAACAGGAAGCCCTGCAATATGCGTCGGGTGCTGTTCGATGTTTACATACAGCGCCGTCACAGTACCGCCGAAGCCCTGAGGGCCTATTCCGAGCTTGTTTATCTTTTCGAGCATTTCGCTCTCCATATCCGCATAAAGCGGCTTGGGGTTTCTTATTTTCAGATCCCTGCAAAGCGCCTTTTTCGCAAGTATGGCAGACAGTTCAAAGTCGCCGCCGATACCGACGCCCACCGTTATAGGAGGACACGGGTTGCTTCCTGCCTTTGATACCGTATCGACAACAAAGTTCACTATATCCTCTCTTGTCGCAGAGGGAGTGAACATTTTAAGCGCACTCATATTCTCACTGCCGAAGCCTTTCGGCGCTACCATAATATGCACCTTGTCGCCCGGCACAATGCTCGTATGTACTATGGCAGGGGTATTGTTGTTTGTGTTCTTACGCTCAAGCGGATCTTCGACCACCGATAAACGCAGCTTGCCGTTCACATATCCGCTTGCAACGCCCTCGTTTATTGCATCTGTGAGATTTCCTCCCGTGAAATGCACGTCCTGTCCGACTTCAAGGAATATCACAGCCATTCCCGTATCCTGACATATCGGCACTTCAAGCTCCTTCGCACAGTCGATATTCCTTACAATATCGCCCAGCACCTGCTTTGACAGCGGACTTTTTTCACAGCCGATACATGAATTTATCTTCTCTTTCATTCCGTCGGGCAGATAAAGGTTTGCCTTTACGCAAAGTTCTTCAACTGTCTTTTTAACAAGCTCAACGCTTATCTCACGCATGAATATTCCCTCCGTTTATATTGCTTTTGATATTACTGTCTGTATTAAGATTATATTACCGTGCCGTTTACGATGACCATATCCGGAGTATCGCATACGGATAGCGGATCGCCCGAAAAGATAACTATATCTGCGTCCTTGCCCGGTTCGATACTGCCTACCCTGTCTGCGATTCCCGTTATCACGGCAGGATATATAGTGATCGCCTTCAGCGCCTCGTTTCTGTCAAGACCGCCTCTTACCGCAAGCCCTGCCGAAAGCGGCAGATACTGCTCGGGTACAACGGGGTGGTCGGTGCATATACACATAGGCACTCCTGCCTTATTCAGCACTCCTGCCGTTTCTATCGTATGATTACGAAGCTCAGGCTTACAGCGCTCGCTGATAACAGGTCCTACTATCGTCCGTGCGTTGTCCTCAAGAAGCTCGTCGGCTATAAGGTGACCCTCTGTTGCGTGTATGATGACATAATCTATTTCAAACTCCTTTGCAAGCCTTATCGCCGTGAATATATCATCTGCCCTGTGGGCGTGGAAATGTGCGGGTATCTCGTGCTTTAAAAGCGGCATAAGTGCCTCGCACTTTGCATCATATTCTGGGCGGTCGCCCTCATCGTCCGTACCGACCGAGCTTTCATAGTCTATCATATCGTCAAGATAACGTCTTGCCTTGAAAAGCTGTTCACGGATTATGGCGGCGGTAGCCATACGGGTGACCGGAGCGGTATCCTTATCCTTATATACGTTTTTGGGATTTTCTCCGAGTGCAAATTTTACCGCAACGGGATTTTTTATTATCCGCTTGTCTATCCTCTTTGAGCCTGCCGTTTTCATAGCAATAAAAGTTCCGCCGATGGGATTTGCGCTTCCCATTCCGCATACCACCGAGGTAACGCCTGCCTGCGCCGCCTCTTCGAAGCAGTGGTCGAGCGGATTTATCATATCTATCGCACGAAGGTTCGGGGTCGAGGGGTCTGTATCCTCGTTTCCGTCGTCGCCTTCGAACGCAAGCCCGTCCTCCCACGCACCGATATGCGTATGAGCGTCTACAAAGCCGGGATATGCGGTTCTGCCCTTTGCGTCTATATCGCTGTCGGACGGCGAAAAGTCCTTCAACTGCGACATATCGCCGACAGCCTTGATTTTATCGTTTTCTATAAGGATAAATCCGTTTTCGTAGTTTTTCTCCGCCATAGTTATGACGTTCGCATTGTAAATGTACATATTTATCCTTTCGTTTTCCTGTGCTTTTTTGCGTCAAGCTCGACCAGTTTTATGATCTCGCCTGCGATTATTCTGTCCGATGCGTTTGCGTTCACTTCAAAGGTGCTGTTTTTTCTGTAAACGGGCAGTCTTGAATCGTAGATCGCCTTAAGCTGTTCTTTCGTGTTGTTCACTACAAGAGGACGGTTCGAATCGTTCTTTATACGTTCATAGCAGGTGTCAAAGCCTGCGTTTAGAAAAATCACAACGCCCTGCTTCCTTGCAAACTCTGCCGTTTCGTCACGGAGTATTGCTCCGCCGCCTGTAGCGACTATCGTTCTTCCTCTGAAGTTTCTTATATACTGCGCCTCAAGATCCCTGAAATACGGTTCGCCCTTCTGAGCGAATATTTCGGGGATAGTCATTTTCTGATTATCGACTATGTATCTGTCAAGGTCGATGAACACAGCCGTACATTCTCTTGCGAGCATTCTTCCTATATGGCTTTTACCGCAGCCCATAAAGCCGCATAGATACACGGGGCGCATTACACAAGCCTCATCATTTCGTCCGAGATAGCCTGTACCTGCTCTGCTGTGTATTCTGCGCCGCTCCATATAGTATGAGCCACAGCCGCCTGCCATACAAGCATCTGCATACCGCCGCTGACCTTCTTTACGCCCTTGTCGGAAACCATCTTCATCAGCTTTGTTTCACGGGGATTGTATATAGCGTCAAAGAAGCCGTTCAGCGTTATGTTATCAAGGGTCTGCTGTGTAAGCGGGCTTGCGTCTGTATTCGGATACATACCTACGGGAGTAGCGTTTACCATAAGATCAAAGTCGCCCTTTACTTCGCTCAGCAGACAAAATCCGACCTTTGCGCTGTTATAATTCTGCTTTATTTCTTCGCATAAAGCCTTTGCAACGGGAATGTCGGCATCTCTTACCGCAATAGTCAGCTCGCCGCCCTCACGGACAGCTTCAATAGCCATCATTCTGCCGACACCGCCGCAGCCGAGCAGTAAGACCTTGTTTGTAAGGGTCATGCCCATTGCGCCGACAGCCTTTGTAAAGCCTGTGCAGTCGGTGTTGTATCCCGTAGAAATGCCGTTTACGCTTGCTATACAGTTTACGCTGTTGTAACGCTTAGCCGTATCGTCAAGCGTATCGCACATCTTTATTATATCTATCTTATAGGGAATTGTAATGTTGAAGCCTGTCAGACTTTTGAAATATTCAAAACTGTCTGTCAGCTTTTCGGGGGGCGTGTCGAGAATCTTATACTCAGCCTGCTCGCCCGATATTTCAAAAAGCCTTGTGTGTATCTGAGGCGAAAGGGTGTGACCGAGAGGGTGTCCCAGAATGCCGAATACGTTTTTGTTTTCCGTCATATTTATTGCTCCTTTTGTTCTGCTTCGGATTCTCTTTGATTTTCTGTCTTTTTGCATATCAGCTTTACAAGCGCTGTCGCACCTATGCCACAGCATATACCGAGTATTACTCCGCCGAAAATGTCCGACGGATAGTGTACATAAAGGTACATTCTCGAAAATGCGACCAGCGATGCATAGATATATGCGATAATGCCGAGCCTTTTGTGAAACAGATATATTGCCGTAGCCATAGCAAAGCAGGTCGCCGTGTGGCTTGACGGGAACGAAAATCCCGACGGTGCTTTTATGATAATGTCAATGGCACTGTTTACGGCAAACGGGCGTGGGCGGCAGACTATATGCTTCAGGATAAGTTCGCCGAACAGCAGTACGGAGAGCGTCGCTCCCATTACCGCAAATCCCGTTTTACGCATTTTCTTAACAAACATCATAACAATGAACACAAGGATAGCCATTGCGCCGTACTCTATGCTGTATGTGAGGCACTTCATTATTATATCCGCAACCGGACTTGAAAGCGTGTTACGGATAAAGTCGAGTATCGACAGATCAAGCGCCGTTATACTCTCGATCATCAGAGAGCCGCCGCCTTTTCAAGCGTATCAATGTTTTCAACGTTTACAGCCGTAACGCCGTCAAGAGTTTTCTTTACAAGACCGGTCAGCACCTTGCCCGGACCAAGCTCGATATAGGTATCGTAACCGTCCTTCGAGATGACATCAAGCTCTGATGTAAATCTTACGGGCGAGCAGATATGCTTTGCAAGATAAGCGGGCATATCCGAGAAGGCGGTAAGCTCGTTTCCGTATACGTTGCAGTAGAATTTCATCGAGGGCGCATTGAACGGGATATCCTTTACCTTTACCGCAAATTCCTCCGATGCGCCTGCCATGAGCCTTGAGTGGAAGGCGGCTGAAACGGCAAGAGGAACTATACGCTTTGCGCCCTTTGCCGAAAGCGCTTCCTTAGCCTTTTCAATACCTGCCGCAGTGCCGGCGATAACGGTCTGTACGGGCGAATTGTAGTTTACGGGAGTAACATATTCTCCGCCGTCCTCAATCTCCTTGCAAGTCTGCTCTATAACGTCAGCCTTAAGACCGAGAACAGCCGCCATTCCTCCGGGGTTAGCCTGAGCCGCCTTGTCCATAGCTTCGCTACGGTACTTGATTGCTTTGAATGCGTTCTCGTATGTCAGCATACCGCTTGCCGCCATTGCCGCATATTCTCCGAGAGAGTGTCCGGCAACAGCCGATGCCTCAATGCCCTTTGATTTAGCCGCTTCAAGCGCCATAAGCGACATTGCGAGTATAGCAGGCTGTGAGATTATCGTGCGTGAAAGCTCATTTTCATCTCCGCCGAATATCTTAGCGGCAAGGTCAAAGCCGAGAATGTCACTGCCAAGCTCGATTACCTTTTTGCATTCGGGTATGGTATCGTAAAATTCCTTACCCATATCTTTGTACTGCGAGCCTTGTCCTGAAAAAAGGAATATGGTTTTTGTCTTATCTGCCATTTTTCTGTTTCTCCTTGTGGTTTAATTATTTTAACGGTATAATTTGTCATATATTGCAGAAATTCTGAAATATAATGTCACTGTTTACTCTGTTGCGATACAATTATGCAAATAATTGTTGACAAACAGTACCGAAATAGAGTAAAATGAAATATAAGCACGTTTGCCTTATGGGGTAACTATGCCCTGCGGACGATAAAATCCGCAGTTACTGATTTATTATACAACAAAAAGAGAATAAAATCAACAATTAATATATAATATACGGCAGTCAGGAAAGCCGCACGGAAGGAAAAGGATATGAACGGTATAACGATACTGGGTACGGGAGAATACACTCCCGAAACCGTAGTCACCAATGAAATGTTCACAAAGTTCATTGATACTACAGACGAATGGATAACCACAAGGACTGGTATCCGTGAAAGACGTATGAGCCCCGACAAGCCCAATTTCATGATGGCTGCCGAGGCGGCAAAGGCCGCACTTGCAAGCGCAGGAAAGACGGCGAAGGATATAGACTGCATCATAGTTTCGACCTGCTCGCCCGACTTCTATTATCCGAACACAGCCTGCCTTGTACAGAATCTCATCGGTGCACAGCCCTGTGCCTGCATGGACGTAAATACCGCCTGCACAGGCTTTATAACAGCAGTTGACATTGCAAGAAACTTCCTTGCAAACGATACCTACAAGACGGTGCTGATCGTAGCCAGCGAGCGTCTGACAAGTCAGATAGACTATACGGACAGAGCAAGCTGTATACTTTTCGGTGACGGCGCAGGTGCGGTAGTTGTCGAAAAGGGAGAGGGCAAGGAATACTACAGCCACTCCGGCGCAGAGGGCGATATGCTCCAGAGCCTTTACTGCAAGAATTTCTACGACAGGAACAACCCCTATTTCAAGGGTGACGACTGCCTTAAGGATATAATAGACACTCCGAACAAGGAGCGTTATTTACAGATGGACGGAAAGGCAGTATACAAGTTTGCCGTTGACGCTATGGCAAATGCGGTAGAATATGTATGCGAACATTCCGGTATATCTCTTGATGATATAGATCTTGTTATTCCCCATCAGGCGAATATAAGAATAATCCAGTCCGCACTCAAGAAGATGAACGTTGATCTTGACAAGGTGTTTACAAATCTCGAAACACACGGCAACACATCAAGTTCATGTATCCCTATGTGCCTTGCGGAGCTTGACCGTCAGGGCAGGCTTAAGCGTGGCATGAAGATATGCCTTGTCGGCTTCGGTGCAGGACTTACCTACGGCGCAACTATTTTCGAATATTAATCCACAGCTGAAAGGATAAAAACAATGGAAACAAGGATCACAAAATTACTCGGTATAAAGTACCCCATATTCCAGGGCGGTATGGCATGGATAGCCGAAAGCACACTTGCGGCGGCTGTTTCAAACGCAGGCGGAGTAGGTATAATCGCAGGCGGTTCTGCTCCTATTGACTATCTGAGAGATCAGATAAGAAGAGCAAAGTCGCTGACAGATAAGCCCTTCGGCGTTAATATAATGCTTATGAGCCCCAACGCAGAGGATCTTGCACAGCTCGTTATAGATGAAAAGGTTCCGATGATAACGACAGGTGCGGGCAACCCCGGCAAGTTTATGGAGGCGTGGAACAACGCAGGTATCAAGGTTATCCCCGTAGTACCCAGTGTTGCACTCGCAAAGAGAATGGAAAGAAGCGGTGCGTCCGCAGTAATCGCAGAGGGAACAGAATCGGGCGGTCACATAGGCGAAAATACCACTATGTGCCTTGTTCCGCAGGTAGTTGACGCTGTATCAATCCCCGTTATCGCCGCAGGCGGTATCGCAGACGGCAGAGGAATTGCCGCCAGCTTTATGCTCGGCGCAGAGGGCGTACAGGTAGGAACAAGATTCCTTGCCGCCGAAGAGTGCCAGATCCATCCTACATATAAACAGCTTGTTGTTGACGCAAAGGATACAGACAGCATAGTAACAGGCAGAACGACAGGTCACCCCTGCCGTAACGTAAAGACAAAGTTCTCGAAGAAGCTCGCAAGCGGCGAGATGAACGGAACTATAACACCCGATGAATTCGAGCAGATAACGCTCGGCTCACTGCGTAAGGCAGTACAGGACGGCAACCTTGAGGAAGGCTCGTTCTTATGCGGTGCTATCGCAGGTATGGTAAAGAAGGTACAGCCTGCAAAGGAAATAGTGGAAGAAATGTTCGCAGAGGCTGAAAAACTGCTGAACAAGTAAGATAAAACCATAAAACGATAAAATGATAAAACAAAGGAGAAAATCAATGGCAACTGCAATCATCACAGGCTCTGCAAGAGGAATAGGTGCGGCAATAGCTCTCCGTCTTGCAAAGGACGGATATGACATCGCATTGAACGACATCGCCGAGAGCTGCTTTGAAAACAACGATATAATCGACAAGATAAAAGCAGAAGGCGTAAAGTGCGAAAAGTACATCGCTGACGTATCAAAGTACGATCAGTGTGAAGCATTCGTAAAGAGCGTAAAAGCCGATTTCGGCAGTATTGACGTACTCGTTAACAACGCAGGTATAACCCGTGACGGTCTGCTTGTAAGAATGAGCGAAGAAAACTACGACCTCGTTGTTGCGGTAAACCAGAAAAGCGTATTCAATATGACAAAGCTCGCTGGCTCTGTTATGATGAAACAGCGCAGCGGCAGGATCATCAACCTTGCAAGCGTAGCAGGTCTTTACGGCAACCCCGGTCAGATGAACTACTCCGCTACAAAGGCGGCTATAATCGGTATGACAAAGACCACCGCAAAGGAACTTGGTCCGAGAAACATCACCTGTAACGCAGTAGCGCCCGGATTTATCCACACAGCAATGACCGATGCTCTTTCGGAAGAACTGAGAGCGGCAATGGTAAAGCAGATAGCTATGGGCAGATGCGGCGAAGTTGAAGAGATAGCAGGCGTTGTATCATTCCTCGCTTCAAAGGACGCAAGCTATGTAACAGGTCAGGTAATAGAGATAAGCGGCGGCTTATCAATGTAAAGACAAGCCACGAAAGGAAATACAAAAAATGAGCAGAGTTGTAATTACCGGTGTGGGCGTAGTAAGCCCCATAGGAAACACCAAGGAAGAATTCTGGAACAGTCTTATGGAGGGAAAGCACGGCTTTACATTAGAGCAGTGGTTCCCCGGTCAGAGCGAAGAGCTTAACGTAAAGGCTTCCGTAAAGGATTTCAGTGCAGAAGGCCTTTTTGACAAGAAAGAACTTCGCCGTACAGATATAATCACACAGTATGCCGTATATGCGGCTGACAAGGCTATAAAGGACGCAGGAAGCGACTTCAAGGATCTCGACCCCTACAGATGCGGCGTAATAATCGGCTCAGGTATAGGCGGTATGGAAACAACGCAGGAAGAGCTTCTCGCATATCACAACAAGGGCAACAAGAGAGTTTCAGTATTCACTATCCCCAAGATGATAGGCAATATGGCGGCAGGTACGGTTGCTATCCGTACAGGCTTCAAGGGCATAAACTACTGCACAGTATCTGCCTGCGCCAGCGGTACACACGCTATAGGCGAGGCATTCCACGCTATAAAGAACGGCTATATGGACGTTGCCATAGCAGGCGGCACAGAGAAATGCTCGATAGGCTTTGCCTATGCCGGCTTCAACAATATGCACGCTGTAACAAAGTCCACCGATGTTGACAGAGCAAGTATCCCCTTTGACGCAGAGAGAAGCGGCTTCGTTCTCGGTGACGGAAGCGGTATCGTAATTCTTGAAGAATACGAGCACGCAAAAGCAAGAGGAGCAAACATCTATGCTGAGGTCATCGGCTACGGTGCTACCTGCGACGCTTATCACGAAACAAGCCCCGACCCCGAGGGCAAGGGCGGCGCAAAGGCTATGGAGTTCGCTGTAAAGGAATCAGGCAGAGCGCCCGAAACCTTCAACTATGTAAACGCACACGGCACATCAACACCTATGAACGATAAGACCGAAACAGCCGCTGTAAAGCTGGTATTCGGCGAACACGCAAAGAATATGGTCATCAACTCCACAAAGTCAATGACAGGTCACCTCTTAGGTGCGGCAGGCGGTGTAGAAGCGGTAGCCTGCGCCCTTCAGATAAAGAACAGCAAGGTGCACCGCACATTAGGTCTTAAGGTGGCAGATCCCGAATGCGATCTTGACTATGCGGCTGACGGCACGAGAGATATGAAGATTACAGGCGCACTCAGCAATTCGCTCGGCTTCGGCGGTCATAACGCTTGTATAGCATTTGCTCCCGTAGAGGACTAAGAGAAAGGTTGACACAATATGCAGTTTGAAACTAATTCGCTTACCGATGCCGTAAAGGAATTTATCGGTATTATGAAGGACAGCGGTCTGTCCTATATGTATGTAAAGAACGACAAGTTCGAGCTTGAGCTTGGTCAGAAGAATCCCCCTCCCGCACCCCCTGTGATGCCCGCAATGCCTCCTATGGCTATGGCGGCTGCTCCCGCAGCACCGACATCTGCACCGCAGGCACAGGCTCCTGCTGCGGCACCTGCCGATACAGGCAAGAGCATAAAAAGCCCCATTGTCGGCACATTCTACTCTGCCCCCTCCCCCACAAAGCCTCCCTTTGTAAAGGTCGGCGATAAGGTAAACGAGGGCGACACAGTATGCATCGTTGAGAGTATGAAGGTAATGAACGAGATACAGGCGGATATTTCCGGCACTGTAAAGTCTATTGCCGTAAAGGACGGAGAGGCTGTTGAATTCGGTCAGCCGCTCATCATAATAGAATAACGGAGGACTGTATATGTCGCTTATGAATAAAGAGCAGATAATGGAGATAATCCCTCACAGAGATCCGTTCCTGCTTATTGATACTATCGAAGAAATGGAACCCGGTCAGCGTGTGGTTGCCACAAAGTATATGAAAGAGGACGAGTTCTGGTTCAAGGGACACTTCCCGGGATACCCCGTAGTACCCGGCGTACTTATGCTTGAGATGCTTGCACAGGCAGGCGCAGTGGCAATGCTTGCACTCCCCGAAAACAAGGGCAAGATAGGTCTGTTCGGCGGTGTCAAGGACGCTAAGTTCAGAAGGCAGGTAGTACCCGGCGATCTTTTAAAGCTCGAAGTTGAGATAATAAAGGTAAAAGGTCCTATCGGTGTCGGCAAGGCTCTTGCCACAGTAAACGGTGAAAAGGCGGTATCCGCAGAGATCACCTTTGCTATCAAGTAAACGGAAGGCAAACGCTGTATGTTCAATAAGATTCTGATCGCCAACAGAGGCGAGATTGCTATAAGAATAATCCGTGCGTGCAGAGAGCTTGGAGTAAAGACTGTCGCAGTATATTCGACAGCCGACAAGACTGCGCTTCACGCACAGATAGCTGACGAGGCGGTATGTATAGGACCTGCTCCGTCAAAGGACAGCTATCTTAATTCAAAGGCACTGCTTGCCGCCTGCGAGATAACGGGCGCACAGGCAATTCACCCCGGCTTCGGTTTTCTTTCCGAAAACAGCCACTTTGTACGTCTTTGCGACAAGTGCGGAATAAAGTTCATAGGACCCGGCGCTGACGCTATGGACGCTATGGGTGATAAGGCAAACGCAAAGAAGACGATGATAGAAAACAACGTTCCCGTAGTTCCCGGCTCCGACGGTGTTGTTGGGACGCTTGAGGAGGCTCAGGAGATAGCCGCAAAGATCGGCTATCCGATAATGGTAAAGGCGAGCGCAGGCGGCGGCGGACGAGGCATAAGACTTGTTGAAAAGCCCGAAGAGCTTGAAGCGGCAATGACCGCCGCAAAGCAGGAGGCTAAACAGTTCTTTGCAAACGATGATATATATATCGAGAAGTTCATTGTAAATCCCCGACACGTCGAGATACAGCTCCTTGCGGACGAGCACGGAAATGTGATTTATCTCGGCGAGCGTGACTGCTCGTTACAGCGCCGAAACCAGAAGGTGCTTGAAGAAAGCCCCAGCCCCATTATGACTGAGGATCTCCGCAGGAGAATGGGAGAAGCGGCAGTAAGAGCGGCAAAGGCTTGCGGCTATGCAAACGCAGGAACGGTAGAATTCCTTGTAGACAAGGATTTAAACTTCTACTTTATGGAGATGAACGCAAGAATACAGGTCGAACACCCCGTAACCGAAATGGTGACCGGAGTGGATCTTGTAAAGGCGCAGATAAACATCGCCGCAGGACTTCCCCTGCAGTATAAGCAGGAGGATATAAAACTCAGCGGTCACGTTATCGAGTGCCGTATAAATGCGGAAGAGCCTAAGAACAACTTCCGCCCCTGCCCCGGTAAGATAAAGTCGATCCATATGCCCGGCGGTTTCGGTGTGCGTATTGATACGGCGGTATATCAGGGCTACGAGATACCCCCTTACTATGACAGTATGATAGCAAAGGTGCTTGTAAAGGGCGAGGACAGGAAAGAGGCTATCCAGAAGATGAAGGTCGCCCTCTCCGAATTTCTCATAGAGGGTATCAACACCAACATTGATTTCCAGCTCAATCTCCTGCGTGACGAGGATGTCGAAAGCGGTAATTTCGATATAGGCTTCCTTAACCGCAAGGATCTGACGAATTATTGATAAAACATTACAAAGCAAATAAAATATAATCTACAATAGGGTCGCAGGGGCGTAGCCCCCGACAGGGTTGAGGGGCGGTAGCCCCCATATCTCCCCCCCTTCCCGGGAAGGGGGTAAGGGGGATGGGTTAATACCCTTGAATCTATCTACAGATAATGTTATTATTTGATTTGAGCAATAAAGGCGGTGCTTTAATTGTTAGAAGATCTGTTTAAAATGGTCAAGGACCGTTTTAATGAGGAACAGAAGGACGTGGCGGATTCCTCCGCTCCCGAAATACCCAAGGACCTGCTGTTCAAATGTCCCCGCTGTCAGAACGTGTTCTATATGGACGAGTTTGAAAAGCGTAAGAAAACCTGCCCTGTCTGCAACTATCACGCAAGGCTTTCCGCTAAGGAACGTCTTGATATAACGGTTGACAAGGACAGCTTCAAGCCGTTTGACGAAAATATGGTGTCACTGAACCCTATCGGCTTCCCCGATTACGAGAAGAAGATAAAGGGTATGCAGGAAAGCACGGGACTGAAGGACGCAGTAGTGACGGGCGAATGCACTATACGAGGCTACCGTGCGGTCATCGGCATTATGGATTCCAATTTTATGATGGCGAGCATGGGCAGTGTTGTAGGTGAAAAGATAACAAGAGCGTTTGAATATGCCACAGAGCATAAGCTGCCTGTTATACTCTTCACAGCGTCGGGCGGTGCGAGAATGCAGGAGGGTATAATCTCCCTTATGCAGATGGCAAAGACAAGCGGTGCGGTAAAACGTCACAGCGATGCCGGCGGACTTTATATCACGGTGCTTACCGACCCCACAACAGGCGGTGTTACAGCGTCCTTTGCAAGTCTTGGAGATATAATCCTTGCAGAGCCTAAGGTGCTTGTAGGATTCGCAGGCAGACGTGTTATACAGGACACTATAAAGCAGAAGCTCCCCGACGATTTCCAGACGGCAGAATTCCTGCTTGAAAGCGGTTTTGTTGATGCGATAGCCGACAGACGCTCAATGCGTAAAACGCTGTCGAATATATTAAGACTGCATAACTATAAAAAAATCGGCGCTGACTGGCAGCACGGTTGAAAGGACGGTAATGATAATGTCAAATATGACTGCTACACAGCATCTTGAGATAATAAGAGAAAAGAATCGTCCTACAGTAAACGACTATATCCCCGCTATATTCAACCACTTCACCGAGCTTCACGGTGACCGTCACTACGGTGACGATGCCGCAATATTATCGGGTATAGCTACTCTTAACAGCACTCCCGTCACAGTGATTGCACAGGTAAAGGGCAGAAACCTTGAGGAAAACAAGAAGTCAAATTTCTCGATGCCTCATCCCGAGGGCTACAGAAAGGCTCTCAGGCTTGCATATCAGGCAGAGAAGTTCCACAGACCCGTTATCTGCTTTGTTGATACTCCGGGCGCATTCTGCGGAGTTGAAGCCGAAAAAAGAGGTCAGGGCGAGGCTATAGCAAAGAATATTGCCGAGTTTATGACGCTGAAAACCCCCGTTATATCGGTAGTTCTCGGCGAAGGCGGAAGCGGCGGCGCACTTGCACTTGCCGTATGTGATGAGCTTGCTATGCTTGAACACGCTTTATATTCCGTAATTTCTCCCAGAGGCTTCGCTTCTATTCTATGGAAGGATCCTTCAAGAGAAAAGGAAGCCGCCGATCTTATGAAGATTACGGCGGAAGATTTATATAACTTCGGTGTGTGTGACAAGATTATTTCCGAGTCGGTGGGCGGCGCTCATACAGACCCTGCACAGACAGCGGACAATATATCGGAATATCTTATAAGTGCAGTCGAAAGGCTGTCAAGGATAGATATTCCTACCCTGCTTGACAACCGCTACAAGAAATTCCGCAAAATCGGTATGTTTTCCGAGTAGATTTGATTACTTGTTGTATTCTTATATGAATAAAAAAACGGCAGATTGTTTGTTCTCGTTCCACAAACATTTTGCATATAACAAGCATAAACAATGTTCCCTTGGTTCTTTTCGCTTTATACCACTAAGTAGCGTTTTAGCGTCCGTCTTTATTTGACTTTTAGAATTTAGTCGTATGTGGGTCTTATCGCCAACACTTCTCAGCGGGGTAAGGGTATGGGTAAGGAAAGAGGGAGCCACGAGGGAGAAAACCTAAGGGACAGGGATAGGGGCAGCAGTCCCTCTCCCTGATCCCTTTGGTTGTCTCCCGCGTGAATAGCAGCAACGTTATCGCATAGAATAGCGAACCCGAGAAGTGTTATCCGACGAACAGAACTAACGGTAGCTTAAAAACGTATAAAACCATTTTCGTTTATCGCTATGGGAATAACATAATGATGCTATTATAAACTTGTGCAAAGTGTAGAAATACACCCTGTAAATTTAGACATTTTTTTAATGTATTTGTTGTAAATACGACTTGATTATTTCGGCGTAATGCCGTATAATATTAACGAAAGAAAATTTCTTTTTAAAAACACGGAGGAGATTTCAAATGGTATTTGATAAGGTAAAGAAGATAATCGTTGACCAGCTCGACGTTGAAGAAGACAAGGTTACTGAGGCTGCAAGCATCACAGACGACCTCGGCGCTGATTCACTTGACGTAGTAGACCTCGTAATGAGCTTTGAAGAAGAGTTCGACATCGAGATTCCCGATGATCAGGTTGAAAAGATCAAGACTGTCGGTGACATCGTTAAGTTCATCGAAGAAAAGGTTGAAGACTGATTTACATCTAGCTTTAGCACATCAGCCGTATTTGTCAGACGCAGATACGGCTTATTTTTCTTTTTATCGTAACTAAAAGGAGGCTTTGCGTATGACATCGGTTTGCTTTACAGGGCATCGTAAAATTGACAGCTCGGATATGTATGCGCTTAAATCTCTGCTTGACAGCACAATATGCGGACTTGTCAAGCGTGGCGTTACCGACTTCTACTGCGGCGGCGCTCTCGGCTTCGACACTATGTGCGCTCATATGGTGCTGTATCTGAGAAAACGCAAGGCACTCGATATAAAGCTCCACCTTGTACTCCCCTGCTCAAACGAGGAGCAGACAAAGAACTGGAGCTACAACGACAAGCAGGAGTTTTATGCGATAATTATGGCGGCTGACAGCATTGAGTACATCGGCAGTGAATACACCAAGGACTGTATGAAACAGCGTAACGCCCGCCTGACAGAGCTTGCAGACTGCTGTGTTGCGTATTATGACCAAAGCAACAGCAGGAGCGGCACAGGTCAGACGGTACGCATGGCTGAAGCCAAAGGTATTGAAGTGATAAACCTGTTCGATATGTAACCGCATAATGTCGCATATCGGCACAATAAGTTAAATCCATCGTACTGTTCGATAATCTTCGGGCAAGTACGATGGATTATTTCGCAAAAAACGCCCTCACAGCATCAGCTGTGAGGGTGTTTTAATATCTCAGAATCTCTTACTTTGATTCCGTATCATCGTGAACAGTTCTGTTCTCAGCAATGCTGCTCTTTAAAACACGGATTTTTGTTCTGTCAGAGCCTGTTTCGATAAGTACAGTATCATCTGTAACTCTTAATACTCTGCCGACAATACCGCCTGTTGTTACTACTTCATCAGCAACCTCAAGGTTGTTGAGCATTTCCTGCATCTTCTTGCCACGCTTCTTTTCGGGTCTTATGATAAGGAAGTAGAATATAACTACCATAAGTGCAAGGGGGATAAGCATTGTGAGAATGCTCACTATATCGTTTCCGCCCTGTCCTGTGGTTGTTGCTGTCTGTCCGCTTGTTAATAATGTCAGTAATTCTGTCATTTTGTATTCCTTTCTTTTCCGTGCGATATTCGCTCTTACGTTATTCTCTAATTATACCTTAAAAATGCCGCAAATGCAAGCACTTTTGTGTATTTATTCGAATCTTATATCGGTAAATCCGAGTTTTTCGAGTGCCGTTTTACAATTTTTGATTTCGTCTGCCGATAAATTTGCACTGCCTGTTATTCCGACCGATATTTCCTTGTCGCCGACAGCCTTCTTTACAAGCGTGAATATCTGATTTACCGCCTTGACCTTGTCCTTTTCGATCGTTACCGTCTTGTCTGCCGAAGTCTGCAGCTTTGTGCCAGGCAGCGACATATCCATCGTGACAAGCACCCTGCTGTCGCCCAGCTTATCCTTCGCAGACCATATTTCAGCCGTACCGTCATAAGCCGTAGCCGACATTGTAAGCAGTGCGTCAGCCTTTATTTCAACCGTTGCGGTTGCGTTGCCTTCCTTTGCTTTCTTTGCGCACGATGCCGCAAGAACGGCTAATTTCTCGCTTCTGTTTGCGTTCTGCAGTTCCTTTGACAACAGCGAGTAGTCATAGGACTGGAAGTTCGGGAAGACGGTGTTTTCAAGCTCAATATCGGCAAATCCTGCCTTTGTAAGCTCTCCGCATATATCCGCATAATAGTTTACCGCATCGGCGGAATAGGGAGTAGTCCACGGCTTACCGCCGTTATCGGCGGCGGCGTCCAGCCAGCTCCAGTTTCCGTCAGAGATTATATATCCCGCATTATCGAAAAGATACGGTGTCTTTCTGTCGTAAAGCGTTGTTATAGCCGCAACGGGAGTGATTCCTGCCGTCTTGCACGCCTTTACTATCTGAGCCGCCGTCAGACTGCCCTTATTTACGTCTGTGTTGTCCTTTACAGCCTTAAGCGATGATTTGTATAACAGCTCGCCCGTAGTGTTTTTAAGCGTAAATACGGCGGTATTATAACCGCTGTCTTTTGTTTCGGCAAGGAACTTATTCAGTGCGGCATCGCTTTTCAGTGCGGATGCGGGAGCGACTGTCGCAAAAGCAGATGTTACCTCGCTTGGTGCTGAGGAGGTGTTATCCTTTGTTGTGTCACTGCCGCTTGAGCTGTCCGAAGTGTTCGCCTGCGAATTGCCGTCCGATGTTTCGGGGAGCGATTCGGGCGGTGTCCACGCAGGCTCGCTCACAGAGGAATTATTGCCGTTTCCACCGAAAAACTTTATCAGCGGAGAAGCGACCGAGTATCCCACAAAGACAAGTGCGCCCAGTATCACAACGAAAAGAACCCCGTCAAATATCTTCCTGCCGGTGCTTTTACGTTTTTTATACAGATTTCTTCTTGAACGTTTTACCTTGAATCCTTTTTTTCTGCTCATATCAGTATCTCCATTTTAGAAATTATCAGATAGCGCCTGTGTTATATCCTGTCAGCGCATAGAATGCAAGTGACATAATGCCGACAAAAACCATCATTATCGGCATTCCTCTGAAAGCCTCGGGAATAAGCGGAGAATTGAGCCTTTCGTTTGCGATATGAAGGAAGAATACCGCAATGAAGAAGCCTGCCGCTATTCCGACACCGAATCCCATATACGAAAAGAAATCAGCGTGATATGTCGTGTTCAGGAACAATGCTCCCAGCACTGCCGCATTGAACACCGAAAGATGAACGTATTTCTTGATGTTTCTGAATATCTTTGGCAGGAATCTCCACAGGAGGAGCAGACTGCCCGTATATACTATGCTCACCGTCAGCGTGTATATAAGCGGCATGACAACATAAAAATACTGCCAGTCGGCAAGCCACCCGTCTATAAAGAACGTGATACAGCTTGAAACCACGATAACGTATGTTATGCCAAGACCGAGTCCGAATATGCTTTCTTTTTTTCTTGATGCGTAGAATGCCACGCTTGTGCCGAGCGCACGGGAGAATATCGCATTCTCGACAAACATAGCGAGCATAGCCGTATTGATAAAAAGTGCTAATTTATCCATCACTGCGCTCCTTTACGTTGTCGTCCTGCGAGGGAAGCAGATGAGGTGTAGCAGGCTTGCTTTCGGTGCTTGAATGGTAGGTGTGAGCCGCCGCCTTGTTATGCTCCTCGCTGTTAAGCCTTATTCTGCGGTTACGCAGATAGTTGTAAAGCGCCCTGAACATACCTGCCATTATTCCGACAAGTATAAATCCGCCGAACGGAGATTCAAAAGCCGCAATCTTGAAATCAAACAGCGTTATTCCGGCAAATGTGCCGAAGCATATCAGTTCCCTGAAGCCTCCGGTAAGGACGCACACTGCACCGAAGCCCGCTATGAAGAAAATCACGTCGATTATCATTTTCAGCTTGTCCTCGAGATAGAAACGGCTTTCCGTTTTCGAGAAGATAAGAGCGTTTGTGATTATAAGCGGCATATAGATACCGATAAGTTCGACCGTAAGCGGAAAGATCTGCTCTAAAAGAAGTACGGTCGGGATATAATAGACCGAGCCTACCAAGGCATATATAATTACTCTGAGGGTATAAACTATTTTTTTCGGTACAAACGAACAGGTAACTATCGTCAGAAACGATATTATCGCAAAAGCAAGAGCGATTACCACGCCCTTCTTGAAGGTCGTAGCGGCGATTATAACAGGTGCGTTTACAATGCCTGTCATCAGCACGACATTCTGCTTTGCCAGTCCGTCTATAAGATCACGGGTGAACTTAAAGTCACTTTTCCGTGTCTTTTCCGGCTTCATCTGTTTTGCCTGAGCCATGCTGCGCCTCCTTTTCCTTTTCGTTTTCGCTTGTGGATTTTGCCGATGCTTTCTTCTTCTTTACCGAATCCGATATTTTGTCGGAAAGATTCTCCATTACCGACTTTTTATGACGTTTTACCTTTGTGACCTTATTGTCAATAGGGGGCATATTATAATTAACAGGTTCAATCATAATTTCCTGCGTATCCGAAAGCTCCGGTGTCTTACCCTGCTTTGCGTCCTTTGTCATTCGCTCAAACGAGCCGAGGTTATGCTTAAGGTATCTTAAAAGCTGTTTTGTCTGTACGCCTATTACGAATGCCAGCTTGTCAAGATACAGCGACAATGCGTTTACTATCAGCAGGGAGAACACGAATATTCCCTCGATATTTGCGGAATTTCTGAATATGACCGTGATTACGCCGAGCGCTATGCCGTACAGCACCCTTCCGCCGTTTGTAAACGGAAGCGTCTGCGGATCGCTCGCAAGGAATATAAAGCCGAACAGTACAAATCCGCTTACAAAACGGAAAATAACAGCGTCCATAGCAGGCTCTACACTGCTTGTAAGATAGGAAAGCACGCCCATTACGGCTATTCCGCCCACAGTAGCGGAAAGCGACACGCTTCTTCTGCAGATAAGGCAGATACCGCTTACTATCAGCACGAGTATATGAGTAGTTCCCATAGGGCCGGGGAATCTTCCCATAAGTATCTCAAGCGGAGTCAGCGACGGCATTGCGCCGTTCTTTATAAAACTGCTCTCGATTCCGCTTACAAGCGTTCCCGTATCTCCGAATATTTCCGGACGGGCGCCAAGCTGGGGATACATCAGCACCTGTGTCGGATAGCAGATTATAAGAAACGCTATCGCAACCGCCGCAGGATTGAATATATAGTTGTCCTTGCCGCCGAATATATGCTTTACGGTAATTGCAAGCACTGCGCCGATTATCACGACATAATATTCAACGCTTGCAGGGAGCATAAGAGCAAGAGCCATACCGTAGGCTATGGTTGACAGGTCTTTTACACCGTATTCCTTCTTTGAAAGGAAACAGCCGACCATATCGGTCAGTATGCAGGCAAGCACCGAGCAGGCGCATACCGCTACTACCCTCATGCCGTAAAAGCAGGTGGCAATGACGGTTATCGCCAGCATAAAAAGTATCTGATCGCCGTATATGCTTCTCGGCTTACGCAGTTTTTTCTTAGCCGCCTCCTTTGACATCAGCAAAGGAGCTTCGTCTATCTTCTTAAGAAGAGCTTCATTTGTGGTTGTATTCATTATATCTTTTTGTCCTTTCAGACTATAAGCTGTTTAACCGGTTTAACAGGAGGTGTCCCATGCAGATAGATGAGCTTGCGGGAAATACCGTAAAGATTACGCTAAATCCGTCGGATATGGACGGATACCGCATTAAATGCGAAGATATTTCGGGCGATTCCCGTACCTCAGAGCTTGCCTTGTCAAGACTTATATCCTGCCTCAGCGAAGATCATAATCTCGGACTTTGCGGAGAACGTCTGCTTGTTGAGGCTTTCCCGAAAAGCGACGGAGGCTGTACCTTGTATATCTCCTGCCTTAAAGGCGCACCGTCCGGAAAAAACACATCCTGCCGTCCGCCTCTTACGGCGGTCGTCTGTGAGGGAGAGCTTTGCGTTCTCGCAAGGCTTTGCAAGGCGCTCAGGGCTGTCGCAGACCGTGTATCCTTATACGCAGACCGTGACGGGAAAGATTACCGTCTTGCCATTCATCTGCCGCAGAGCAAATCGTCCGAAAACCGCATCGGCATTATACGGCACATCGTGTCGGAGTACCGCCTCCCGTTATATACGGATCTCAACCGTATGAGCGACACGGAGGAATATTACACTCTGCTTACAGACAAAGCAACTGAGCTGTTGCCCGACTGCTTTTAGCGTATAGCGTCTGCCGCCGCCTTCATATCCTTCGCTCTGAACAGATATGTTCCTGCCACAAGTACGTTTGCACCGGCATCTTTAACTGTTGCGGCGGTTGCCGTGTTGATACCGCCGTCAACCTGTATATTCATCTTGTCAAATCCGTTTTCGTTGCAGTATTTGCGGAGCATTGCCACCTTGTCTGCACACTGCGGAATAAATCCCTGTCCGCCGTAGCCGGGCTCAACGGTCATTACAAGCACCATATCGCACAGCGGCAGATAAGGTATTACTTCTTTCCAGTCTGTAGCAGGCTTTATGGCAAGTCCTGCTTTCATACCGTTTTTTCTTATCGTTTTGAGATTTTCTTCCGTATTTCCCTTGCTCTCAAGGTGGATAGTAAGCATATTACTTCCCGCAAGGGCGAAAAGCGGTATAAGCTTTGTGGGATCGGTCACCATAAGGTGCGTGTCGAAATATATGTCGCTCACTTTACGCATAGCGGCAACAACGTTGTTCCCGTAGGTTATATTGTCAACGAAAACCCCGTCCATAACATCTATATGAAGCCACTCGACCTGTGCGTTTTCGGTACGGTGGATTTCTTTTTCTATATTTGTAAGGTCGCTCGCAAGCATTGAGGCAGAGATAATGTTTTTCATGATTTCTCCCGTCCGGTCCGTAGACCTATTTATACAGTATAATGATATATCATAACCGCTTTTTCGTCAAGTAAATGCAAAAAATTAAAGAAAATTTCCGCAGAATAAACAAAAAAGAGGCAAAAGCCTCTTTTGTTTGTGTTCATTTTTTGCATAACGTTTAAAGCCGTTAAACCTTTACATAGAACGGAACTTTTTCTTTTGTCGCCTGTTTTGCGGCAGGCTGATTGAAGTTCATTATCATAAACGGCGCTTTTTCGTCGTTTATATCCTTCAGCACCTTTTCGGTAAAGTCCTTGGTAAAGTCGTTGAATTTATCGTCCTCACCCTCGAAATCCACGATTATAAGGCGGTTGAGCTGATTTATCTTGCGCATATTCATAATATACGCCTTTTTAATATCCTTACGGCTGTCAAAATAGCTCGTTATAGGCTTGGTAACAGTGTCCGGCACGCCCGTAACCTCGTTTATGACAGTAAGCTCGCCGCTGTTGAATTTTTTCTGCCTTATATAATTTGCTATGACTTCTGCCTGCTGAGGACCGCAGATAATGTTCTCTGTGAAGGGGTTTATAACAAAGCCCTTCATAGCGCACTTCGGCTGTGACAGCATAGCGGAAAGATCCTTATATGTAACGGCAATAACGCAGACCTTGCTTATATCCTTGATGTTCTTCTGCATTGTTTCCATATCGGTGAACACCATAAAAAATTTCTCGTCCTGAGGATTTGTAAGGTGCGAGAACTGTACCTTCATCTGATTTTCGTTCTCCCCCGACATATCCGTTATGGTTACAGGCGCAAGAAGTCTTGCTTCCATCAGATTGTCGATATAATCCACCTGATACTGCGGTTCGGGATTTGTTTTCTCTTCAGCGCACTTTTTCAGCGTCCTCATCACTTCGAGCAGTTTCGGGTTGGTTATTTTCTTTGTCTGTTCCTGTATCGCATTCAGCTGTTCCTGTGTCATTTATCATATTCCTTTCCCGAAGAAAATTATATTTCGTTACGGTTTTCAAGCGCCCTCTGGAGCGTAACATCGTCTGCATATTCAAGTGATGCGCCCGCAGGCAGACCATACGCAAGACGGGTCACCTTTACGCCCAGCTGCTTTATCATTCTTGAAAGATATGTTGCCGTAGCCTCTCCCTCGATAGTCGGACTTGTCGCCATTATGACCTCGTCCGTATCCGACAGCCTTGCCATAAGTTCCTTTATTTTAAGCTGCTGAGGACCTATCGAATTCATCGGTGACAACAGCCCGTGAAGCACATGATACACTCCGTCAAAGCCGCCGCTTCGTTCTATGGCGGAAACGTCCTTGGGACTTTCCACAACGCATATGACCTTGTGGTTCCTGCGGCTGTCCGAGCATATATCGCACTTGTCCGTATTGCAGATATTCTGACATACACTGCACAGCTTCATACTGCGCCTTGCCCGTAGAATTCCGGACGCAAACTGCTCCACTTCTTCCTCCGGGGCGTTCAGTATATAATATGCCAGCCTCTGCGCCGTTTTAAGACCGATGCCGGGGAGCTTGGCGAATTCCTGCGCCGCCGTTATGAGCGGCTGAGAATTATATTCAGCCATTAAACAAGTCCCGGAATGTTAACTCCGCCTGTTACCTTTTCCATCTCTGCGGCACTTACTTCTTCGATCTGTGTGATAACGGCGTTTACGCCTGCTACGATAACGTCCTGAAGATCCTCGATAGCGTCCTTGTCAACAACCTCGGGGTTGAGCTTAACTTCCTTGAGCACCTTTGCACCGCTCATCGTAACTTCGATCATACCGCCTGCGGCAGAAGCCGTGAAATCTCTTGCCTCAAGTTCAGCCTGTACACGCTCGATGTCTTCCTGCATCTTCTGAGCCTGCTTTATCATGCTGTTCATGTTGTTTGCGCCTCTGTTCTGGTATTCCTTGGGTAATCTTGCTTTCATTGTGATTTTTCCTTTCGTATCTTTAAGTCGACGACTTAATTTTTTGGTTTTTTGTATTTTATTTTTACGCCCATTTTTTCCGCTCTTGATAAGAAATCGGAAACAGGGTCGCTTTTATCCTTGCTTTCGGCTGTATCGCCGTTATTGTCAAAGGTCATTACAAGCCTTCTGCCTGTTACCTCTTCGGCGGCTTTCTCAAGCCGTTCCTTCGAGTCGCCTGTTGTCAGGAAATCATACTGGAATTTCTGATAACCGCTGATATTCACCGTATCCCGACCGAGCGTCACCTGCACCTGTCCCAGTATAGCCTGCAGTATAACGGGAAGTCTGTCGAGTATCTCGATTACCTGCGGATCGGCATTACCGGTACTTTGCGCACTGCCTGCCGACAGATTATTTTTATGCTGTCCGGAAAGATTATTTTCGGTCTTTACTGCCTGTTCCTGCGGAGCGACGCTTGTCTGCGGTTCGTCAAGGTCAAACGGAGGAGCAACTTCGTTTACTGCGCTTGCGTTATCGTCTGCACCGCCCGTACCCTCATACAGCCAGTCAGGCTTGCCGTCGTTGCCGCCTGTATTGCTTGCCTGTTCCTGCGGAGCAACGCTTACCTGCGGTTCGTCAAGGTCAAACGGAGGAGCATCTTCGTTTCCTGCGCTTGCGTTATCGTCTGCACCGCCCGTACCCTCATACAGCCAGTCAGGCTTGCCGTCGTTGCCGCCTGTATTGCTTGCCTGTTCCTGCGGAGCAATGCTTGTCTGCGGTTCGTCAAGGTCAAACGGCGGAGCGTCTTCATTTATTGCACTAGCGTTATCATCAGCACCGCCGGTACCTTCAAACAGCCAGTCAGGCTTGCTGTCTGCGGCATTCCGTTCTGTACCGCTTAGCTGTACCGGAGCCGTCACGTCCTTCTGCTTGTCATCAGCGGATGCGACTTTATTTTCTATCCTGCTCAGCGTATCCGCAATAATATCCTGCGGTCTGTCGCCGGCTACGCTTACGGGCTTTGCGGATTGTGCCGGTATATGCTTTTCTGTGCTTTCAACGGTTTGCACTGCGGCTCTCGGCTGAATGCTTATCTCGCCGTCACACAGCTTGTCGAGCCTGTTCTCCAGCTTTTCAAGCCTTAACGACAATGCCGATGTGTCACTGTCAAGACGTGGCGTACACAGCCTTATAAGGCACATTTCGGCAACCGTCTTACGCTTTGCCGTTTTCGGAGTTCTCGCAATGCAGTCCTGCAGTATATCCATACACCGCATTATTTCTCCGAGAGTAAACTCCTTTGTCTGCCTTGCAAGATCGTTTCTTGTTCCGCTTCCTGCAGGGATGAGAGAAAAGTCGGAGTTCGTTGCCGACAGTATGCACAGATTTCTGAAATGCGACAACAGCTCGTCCAGAAGAAGCATAAGATCCTTCGACTGATTGTGAAGTTCGTCGAGAATTTTCAGTGCCTCGGGCGCATTCTGCTCGTGTATGCATTGCGCAAGCGTGAACAGATGCTCCGTTCCTGCGATGCCTGCGGTAGTCCTTACGGTTTCCTCGTCAATGTCGGCGCTCACGCTTATACACTGGTCAAGCAGCGAAACCGCATCTCTCATACCGCCGTCGGACAATCTTGAAATAAGCCTTGCGGCATCCTCGGTTATATTTACGTTTTCTTTTTTTGCTATCTCGCACAGCCGCTTTGTACTTTCCTCTACGTCAATTCTTGAAAAGCGGAACTGCTGACATCTTGATGCGATAGTCGCAGGCACCTTGTGGATCTCGGTAGTCGCAAGTATGAATATAACGTGCGGCGGCGGTTCTTCTATGGTTTTCAGAAGTGCGTTGAATGCCTGTGAGGACAGCATATGCACCTCGTCTATTATATAAACTTTATAACGGCATACAGTCGGAGCGTACATAACCTCGTCACGCAACGCCCTTACATCGTCAACGCCGTTGTTTGAGGCTGCGTCCATCTCGATTATATCCGGACAGCCTGCGGCTATCGCCTTACAGCTTTCACATTCTCCGCAGGGGTTGCCGTCAACGGGAGATAAGCAGTTTACCGCCTTTGCCATCAGCTTCGCACAGGTGGTCTTACCCGTACCTCTCGATCCCGTGAACAGATAAGCGTGAGCCGGAGTTCCCGCCTTTATCTGATTTTTCAGCGTGGTGGTTATATGCTCCTGCGAAATTACTTCGTCAAAGGTGGCAGAACGATACTTACGATAAAGAGCAAGATGCATAACTAACCTCCCGTGAAAAAGTACATAATAATCGGTAAATAAAACGATACGCAAAAATAGAACCCATGATTATGAGTGTAAACTTGCTGCGGCACAGGTCATAACTGCTTAATGCTGCTCGGTTCCCCGCCTGACATGGTTCACAGGACTCCCTTGCACAGGGCTTACACCCATAATCACGGGTTCTATTTCTGATACTGTACTATTGTACCATAGTTTAAATAAAAAATCAAGCCTTATTATTCTATTTTTAATTACCGCCTGTAATGAACTCTATCCGCAAAAAAAATCACCCGCCGTAAAAGCGGGTGAAAGTAAATCAGATAAAGCAAAATCAGTCAGGAAATATACCAAAAAAAGAAGTGGTTGTCATTATAATCAATCATTATCTGCCTTGAGAACAGCATTCAGCATAACCGTTGCGCCCTCAGTGCAGTGCTCGGGGCTTGAATATTCCGGCTCGCAGTGTGAAAGACCGTCCTTCGACTGTACGAATATCATAGTTGTCGGGAGCATATATGCGGCAAACTGTGCGTCGTGACCTGCGCCTGAGTGGATATACTGGTGCTTGATACCGCATTCCTCTGCGGATGCCTTTACATAGCTTACCAGCTTCTTATCCCAGTAGACAGTATCACGGTTCCAAGCCTTTTCTACCTTGCAGGTACAGCCTGCCCACGTTTTTTCCTCGCAGGATTTTACGATAGCCAGTACCTTTTCAAGTACCTTTGGATCCTCGTGACGTGAGTCGAACGAGAAGTCGAAGAAGTCGGGTACGCAGGTATGTACGCAGGGGTGGCATACAACCTCGCCCGTTGTGTAAACAAGGTCGCTGTAGCCGAGCTTGTCGATCTCCTCATGCAGATAGCACAGAGCCTGTGAAGCGGCAAAGAATGCGTCACGGCGCTTGGGCATCGGGAATGTGCCTGCGTGAGTCGTCTGTCCGTAGAACTTCAGCCTGTAGTTGAACATACCCAGTACACAGTCAACAACGCCTATATCGTTTCCTGCATCTTCAAGGATAGGACCTTGCTCGATGTGCGTTTCAAACATATACATATATCTGTCGGGTGACAGACGGTACTTCTTGTCGCCCTTGAAGCCCGACTTGTCAAGTGCTTCACCGAATGTCGATGTATTGTCAAGGATGCTCTTTGAATTCATCATATCCTCATACTTGAACTTGCATCTGATGTCCTCAGGCAGATAATCGTAACATACGATACCCGAACACATCATAGCGGGCGGATACAGCGAACCTTCCTCGTTTGTCCATATCATAGCGGTGAGAGGATGCTTATGGGGGATGTTCTTCTCGTGTACTGTTTCAAGTACCTCCATAGCCGACATAACACCGAGTATACCGTCGTAGTTACCGCCGTTCTTTACCGAGTCGCAGTGGGAAGCCATTACGATACGCTTTGCGTCGGGGTCTGTGCCGGGGAGCGTTGCGTAGATATTCGCAACATCATCTATCTCGATCTCTGCGCCGATAGCCTTCATACGCTTGATGAACTCGTTACGGGCCATAATAGCCTCGGGCGAGAGCGAGTAACGTGTGATACCGCCGTGGCCTGCATCACCGAATTTGCTGAAAGTGGAGATTTTATCCTTCATTCTGTCTAAACTGCATTCATACATTTGTACGTCATCCTTTCCTTTGAAAACAAAACGGCGCAGAACTTTCATCGTTCTGCGCCGTTGCGGTACTTGTTTTTTCTTTATCTGTATTGTACTACCGAAAGTCTGAGAGGTCAACCGGTTTTACAGGGTTTTGTGCTATAGCACAAGCACGTTTGTGCAAGTTTAGAATTGATAACTTGCAAAATGCGGTTATCCGAAAACGCTATGATGCGGATTTTCAGTGATTATTTGAAATCGTCTTGTAATCAAAATGCAAAAAGCTGTCCGTTTGAGACAGCTTTTGCGATGGCTATATAAAATTGGGAGTAGAAATTTCTGAATTATTCTGCGAACATAGGTGTTGAGAGGTAACGGTCGCCTGTATCGGGGAGAAGGACAACAATGTTCTTGCCATTGTTCTCGGGGCGCTTAGCAAGCTGTGTAGCCGCATATACAGCCGCACCGGATGAGATGCCGACAAGTAAGCCCTCTTTTCTTGCAAGCGTTCTGCCTGTAGCAAATGCGTCCTCGTTCTCGACTGCGATTATTTCGTCATAAATCTTGGTATCAAGCGTTTCGGGAACAAAGCCTGCGCCGATACCCTGTATCTTATGAGGTCCTGCTACGCCCTTTGAAAGTACGGGCGAGCCTGCAGGTTCAACCGCAACTACCTTTACATTCGGGTTCTTGCTCTTTAAATATTTACCTACGCCGGAAACCGTACCGCCTGTGCCTACGCCGGCTACGAAGATGTCAACCTTTCCGTCTGTATCTTCCCATATCTCAGGACCGGTAGTATTGAAGTGAGCGGTGGGGTTGGCGCTGTTTGTGAACTGGCTGGGAATGAATCCGCCCTCGATCTGCTGTGCAAGCTCCTCCGCCTTTGCGATTGCGCCCTTCATACCCTTTGCACCGTCAGTGAGTACAAGCTCTGCACCGTATGCCTTGAGCAGATTACGGCGCTCAACGCTCATGGTCTCGGGCATTGTGAGGATTATTCTGTAACCCTTTGAAGCGGCTACAGCGGCAAGTCCGATACCTGTGTTACCGCTTGTAGGCTCGATTATAACTGCGCCGGGCTTGAGTGCACCCTTAGCCTCGGCATCGTCTATCATAGCCTTTGCGATTCTGTCCTTTACGCTTCCTGCGGGGTTGAAGTATTCGAGCTTTGCGTAGATGTTTGCAGGAAGCTCGTTCAGAGCTATGTAGTTGTTGAGCTTTAATATGGGTGTGCCGCCTATAAGGTCTGTGATCTTGTCAAATGTTCTCATTGTAATTTTCTCCTTTTCGATTCATAATCTGTTATACTTTAAGTCAAATTTTCGCCTGTTATTCTGTCGGTATAAAACCGTGTGTTGCAGTTGCAACAAGAGTATGTCTGTCTTACTTTGAAGTTGATGCAAAAATCAACATCGGAAACCGCTTATGTATCTTGTCATATCCTTACCTCATTTTCGGTTCGGTTTAATCTCTAAAAGCCTATCGACTTTGTAGGCTTTATTATATCACTGCTTTTGCGATTTGTCAAGAGGGTTTTGAAAAATTTTTCATAAATATGCAAAATGAATGGAGCTGAGTTGAAGATGTGTTGGTGGTTTTTAGAGAGTTATGGTAGATTATAGGGGTATTTGTAGGGCGAGAGCTGTGTGCTTGTGCGGTTATCACATTGAGCTTTTTTTGTAGGGGAGCGGGCTTGCCCCTCCCGTTGCGCCAATCCTTGCCATCCCCACAACCTTTGCAAAATCACATCCATCTCTTGCCCTTCCCGAAATAGCATAGTAATTATCAAAAACAATTCAAAAGAAATCTAATGTAAAAAGGAATTCCATTTTACTCTTGATACTAGACATATTAAAAACACTCAGAAAATCAAAATCTTCGATTCAACGGGAGGGGCGAGCTGTATAGTGTGATAACATAGTTTACAGAATGTGCAAGGACATAGTTTACATATTTAGTTTCGCCGAGGCGAAACATAAAAAATGAACTTTCCATTCGGGCTTCGCCCTCATTTCAAGTTCATTTTTTATGTTCGTTTGTTATTGATAACATGTAAACCATGTTACTCTTGACACGAGCCCCTCCCCTACGAATAGACCGATGTATATAGTTAAAATGTAAAACTGTATAGGGATATGCAAACACTTACGCTCAAAGCGTTCAATAAGCGCAAGGATACAATGGTACAAAAAATCCGCCGTTTGAAAACAGCGGATTCGACATATCTTTACATATTCAGAAAATACTCATGCACTCTTGTATCGCCGTCAAGCTCCGGGTGGAAGGCTGTGACAAGCTGATTTTTCTGTCTTGCGGCTACTATTTTTCCGTCCACCTCCGAGAGAACCTGTACATCGTCATAAGCCTTGTCGATATACGGCGCACGGATAAACGTCATAGGAATTTCTCCTATACCCTCGAACTGCGCTTCGGTATGAAAGCTGCCGAGCTGTCTGCCATAAGCGTTGCGGTTGGCAACGATGGACATTGTCTGCAGGTGCTGTGCGCTGTCGTTAGAGATAGATTTTGCAAGCAGGATAAGACCTGCGCAGGTGCCGTAGACAGGCATACCGCCTTCGATACGGCTCTTTATGCCGTCAAAAAGATCAAGCTCACGGAGCAGCTTTCCCTGCACCGTGCTTTCACCGCCGGGAATTATAAGGCGGTCGAAGCTGCGGTCAAGATCCTTTTTCTGACGTATCTCAAAGCTGTCTGCACCGAGTTTTGAGAGAATTTTTTCGTGTTCCGCAAATGCGCCCTGAAGCGCAAGAACTGCTACTGTCATTAGTTGTGTCCTTTCGGCTGAGCGGTTTATTACAGCAATCTTTTTGCTCAGCACTTTTTATAAATCCGCCGTTTTGCAAGCCTTTATATATTTCTAATGTTTATAAAGGCGGAATTTGAGGCGGCACATTGCCGCAAATCGCAATAAGCGAAATATCGTTTATCCCCGACCGTTTCACTAATCTTAGCAATGCACCGACCTTTAAAAAGGTCGGAATTTGAGGTGGCACATTGCCGCAAATCGCAATAATCCGGAATATCGTTTATCCCCGACCGTTTCACTAATCTTAGCAACGCACCGACCTTTAAAAAGGTCGGAATTTGAGGCGGCACATTGCCGCAAATCGCAATAAGCCCAAATATCGTTTATTCCCGACCGTTTCACTAATTTTAGCAACGCACCGACCTTTAAAAAGGTCGGAATTTGAAGCGGCACATTGCCGCAAAGGTCGGAATTTGAGGCGGCACATTGCCGCATTATTTGCCTCGTTCTGCCATGAGGAGAGCGATTTCCTGTTCGTTTATGCCGACCATAGCCTCGCCGAGATCCTCCGACAGCTCTGCAATCATCTTAGCGTCGGTGTAGTTTGTAACAGCCTTTACGATAGCGGCGGCTCTCTTTGCAGGGTTGCCCGACTTGAAGATACCGCTTCCTACGAATACGCCCTCAGCACCAAGTTGCATCATCAGAGCGGCATCGGCAGGAGTTGCAACACCGCCTGCGGCGAAGTTTACAACGGGGAGCTTGCCGTTTTCCGCAACATACTTTACAAGCTCATAATCGACCTGAAGATCCTTTGCGGCCTGGTAAAGCTCGTCCTTTGACATAGATGTCAGCCTGCGAATCTCCTGCTGCATCATTCTCATATGCCTTACAGCCTGTACAACGTCGCCTGTACCGGGTTCGCCCTTTGTTCTTATCATAGAAGCACCTTCAGAGATACGGCGGAGCGCCTCGCCTAAGTCCTTTGCACCGCATACGAAAGGCACGTTGAACTTTGTCTTGTCAATGTGGTACTTGTCATCTGCGGGAGAAAGAACCTCGCTCTCGTCAATATAATCTATCTCGATAGCCTCAAGTATCTGCGCCTCAGCGAAATGACCGATACGGCACTTTGCCATAACGGGAATTGTAACTGCGTTCTGAATACCCTTTATCATAGCAGGGTCGCTCATTCTTGCAACACCGCCTGCGGCTCTTATATCTGCAGGGATACGCTCAAGCGCCATAACTGCGCAAGCGCCTGCCTCCTGTGCTATTCTTGCCTGCTCAGGCGTTGTAACGTCCATTATTACACCGCCCTTTAACATCTGGGCGAGGTTTTTGTTAAGCTCGTATCTTTCGTTTGACATAGTTGAAAACTTCCTTTCCTGTCGGGTGTTTTTAATTTGTAAACTTATTTTATATCCTGACAGCCCACGTTGCAATTCAACAGTTTCAACCGAGTTTTCAACATTTTTTGTTTATTATAATCTTTTTACATAAACCTTACATACGTTTTTTGTTGACTTTTCACAAACGTTCACGAATGACAAATTTACAGTATCTAACATCGCCGTCAAAATGCAGAGAAAAAAGCCTATAGAACTTATCGGTTTTGGTGATTGTGTAGAAAAGAAAGATTCTATGCACCTATTTGATAATTATAAACGGAAATGAAGGTTCAGGTGGTGACAAATGCTACGGGAGGAGTTGTTCCTCCCGAATCGGTTTTGGTGATTATGCGCATATCCGATCGTTCTGTCACAGATATCCGCCGATAACGTAATCTCGACAAAGCAGAGGCAAAAAGAACGGCGAATTGTCAGCGGCAACCTGCCGCATCAACACAGCAACTGCTTCCTCAATCCCTCCAGTATCTTCTTCTCTCTGCGTGACACCTGCACCTGCGTCATTCCCAGTATTTCTGCCGTTCTGCTCTGCGTACACTCCTCGCTGTAACGCAGTATTATCAGCCTGCGGTCTATCGGCTCAAGACGGGAAACAAGCTGTCGCAGTGCCATTCTGTCAAGCGCTTTCGGCTGTTCAGGCTCAACAGGCAGGTCAAAACTGCCCTCGTCGTTTTCTTCATCGTCATAACTGCTTAACGAAACAGGCGGAAGCGAAGCCCCAAGCGCAAGCGATGCTTCTTCGGGCGTTATTCCGAGTTTTTCCGCCAGTACAGAAATATGCGGTTCTTCGCCGTTTTTGATAAGCTCGTCACGGAGCCTGCAAATTTTCAGCGACAGCTCTTTTAAACTGCGGCTCACCTTTACCGTACCGCCGTCACGGAAAAGCTGTTTTATTTCCCCCATGATGACCGGTACAGCATACGTTGAAAACTTCAGCCCCCTGCTTTCGTCAAAATTGTTGCCTGCCTTTACAAGACCGACACAGCCTGCCGAAAACAGCTCGTCATATTCTATCCCCCGATTTCTGAATCTGCCTGCTATCGAATGCACCAGTGCGAAATGCTCGGTGATGAACGAATTGTCCTTGTCGGCGCTCATTTAAGCACCCTTTTTTCAAAGCGGAATGTGAGCGTGACCGTTGTGCCTTTTCCCGCCTTTGAGGATACCTTTACCTTATCGCAACAGCTTTCCATAACCGCAAAGCCAAGTCCGCTCCGCTCAAGCTCCGGTTTTGTTGTAAACAGCGGCTCCATCGCCTTCTTCACATCTTCTATGCCACAGCCCTTGTCGGTTATCTTTATGTATACTTCTTCATCTTTTATACGGGCGGTTATATTTATAATGCCCACCGTTTCGCATTCCGAATAGGCGTGTACCACACAGTTCGTCACCGCCTCGGAAACCGCCGCCTTGACGCTCCCCAGCTCGTCAACTGTCGGGTCAAGCTGGGAAACGAAAGCCCCCACAGCCGCCCTTGCATAGCTTTCGTTTCGTGACAGGGCAGGGAACGACAGCTTAACATAATTTTCGCACTTCATTTTTTATCCTCCGTATTTTTACCGCTTATTATAAGTCGTGACAAGCCTGCCACCTGTATTATCCTGCGTACCGACGGCGACGGATTTTTCACCGCCACACCGCCGCCGAACGATTCCATAATGCGTTGCCTGCCGAGTATAAGCCCTATACCCGAACTGTCCATAAATGATACGCCGGACATATCCAGAATAAGCATAGACGGCATAAGCCGCTCAAGCTCTGCGTCGATTCTTATCCTTATTTCCGATGCTTCAAAATGTCCGATTTCTCCGCTTATGACAGCGGTTATTCCGCCGTTTCGCTTTATTATCTCAACTCCGGCACCCGTAAAAACTCCCCCTTTTTCTTGTTGCGTTATGCTTACAGCTTGTATTTTATACCCGTGCTTGTGAAAAACGTGTCGTAACAAGGGCGGAGATCGGCACTTCAATTTGACAACGGCAAGTTAAGTATGTTATAATAATCGTAATTGTAAAACAAAATGGGGTATAAGACGCAAAACAGCGTAACACAGCCCATAACATAGATATGAGGAGATTTTATGCAGACAAAAACAGTATGCAGATTTGTACGCATTCCCAGGACCGTATGCCTTATAGCCTTATCTGCGGCGATATTTACCGGCATACTTGTCCTTATGGTATTTGCGCTTGCACTTACCGCAAACGGCATGATAACACTGCCGTCCGCATTTATACGCATAATAGGAAAGGGCAGTATTTTCGTATCCGACCTGTCCGAATATACGATGCTGTTTTTCGGAGCGGCAAGCCTTTTCTTCGGGCTTGGGCTGATACTTCTGAGTGTAGCGAGAATATGCCCCTTTGCCGCATCTTTTGTCTACAGACTTTTTTCAAAGACTAAAGAATGAAGCTGAAAGATCATATCCGCTTCCGCCATATCCGTGTGCAGAAGCTGACGGCGGTTCAGGTGCTTATCCGCATATTTTTCCTGTGCGGAGCGATATGCCTTATCGCTATGCTTATGTTTGCACTGATAATCGACAAGGACTACCGCAGTAATGTAAAGCACGGGAGCGGGAGCTTCCCGTTTACGCAGTACCTTACTGTCGAAACAACGGATATTCCGGTATATATAACACGTTCTTCGGACGAGCTGATACACGTTTCGTATGTCAGCGATACGGAGGTTGATATTTACGAGGACGGCGGACGGCTTATAGTCGAGCAGGTGCCGAGCCTTGTGATAACGCTGTTCACCCGTGAGCAGTTCAGCTACAGGATTGAAATACAGCTTCCCGACAAGCCCTTTTCAAGCCTTAATCTGTACACTGCTTCATCCGACCTGCATTGCTGTGCGGTGAGCGGATATATGGTGAATATAAAATGCAAGAGCGGAAGCGCCGATATAGAACGGCTGTCCTGCTCGGGAACGCTCGGCATCGACTGCGACAGCGGTAAAATAAATATGTATATAGACGAATTTTCGGGCGGAAGCCTCGTCAATTCCACAGGCACAGTGAATATTGATTTTGCGGCAGATGCAGACACGGTCATTTCGCAGGGAACACGGTGCTATATAAACGGCCTTGCGGCAGTGAGCGACGGCAGAGCCGCCGAGGAAGACGATTTAGCCGTAACCTCGCCTTCGGGCAGAGTGAGAATAAATACAAACGTAAAACGGTAAATTAAAAGCGGCATTGCCGCAATATGAAAGGATAAGCCTTATGAACAACGTAAAACAGACATTCACCATCACCATTCCCTCAAAGACAGGCTATATGGATCTTACCGAGGATGTAATGGAGTGCGTACGCAGATCCAATATCAGAAACGGCATCATCTCAATTTCTTCAATGCACACCACTGCGTCGGTATTTACCGCAACAAATGATATTGAAGCGCTGAACGGTTACCTCAAATATTACGAAAAGGTATCCACCCTTGCCGAAGAACCTCTCAGAGCGGCTATCTGTCACCAGCTTGCAGGCGGCTCGGTAGTTACCGCTATCTGTGACGGCGAGATCTCGCTCGGCCTTACGCAGTACATAATATATATGGATTTTGACGGAGAACGTGAAAAGACAGTAGAAATAAATATAATCGGAGAATAAGATGATCTCAGTAGTTATACCTGCCTTCAATGAGCAGGAAAATATACCTGCCGCCGCAGAAAGGCTCGGCGGTATATTAGCGCCGCTGTCCGACTATGAGCTGATATTCGTTGACGACGGCTCAAAGGACGGAACGTGGGAGCTTATAAAACAGCTCGGAGAAACGGACGAGCATATAAGAGGGCTTCATTTTTCGAGAAATTTCGGCAAAGAGGGAGCCGTTTTTGCAGGACTTAAAGCCGCAGACGGCGATTGCGTTGCGGTTATCGACTGCGATTTACAGCATCCGCCGGAGCTTCTTGAAAAAATGTATGCCGCATGGAAAAACGGTGCGGAGGTCGTAGAGGCGGTCAAAGCGTCAAGAGGCAAGGAGGGCATAATATACAAGCTCTTTGCAAAGACCTTCTACCGTATGATGAAGAACAGCTCGGCTATTGACCTTGACGGCGCAAGCGATTATAAGCTGATGGACCGCAAGGTTGTCAATGCACTAAACGAAATGCCCGAAAGGCTGACGTTCTTCCGTGCGCTTTCAAGCTGGGTAGGCTTCAGGACAGAGCGTGTCGAATTTGACGTTGCACCAAGAAACGCAGGCAAGACAAAGTGGTCGTTCAGAAAGCTGTTCAGATATGCTATAAGCTCGATAACCAGCTTTACAAACGTGCCTATGCACATAATCACCTGGTCGGGAGTGCTGTTCTTTATATTTGCCGTAATACTTGCTGTACAGACTCTTGTCAACTTCTGCACAGGAAAGGCGGCAGACGGCTTTTCTACCGTAATACTTCTTCTGCTTATAATAGGCAGTATACTTATGCTCGGTATCGGCATTATGGGATATTATCTCAGCAAGATATACGAGGAGATAAAGCAGCGTCCGAGATATATAGTCAGCGAAGAATCAGGACGCAGACAAAGATGCGAGGACAATAAATAATGGCAAATTTCAGAGAAAAAATGCTGTCATTCAGGCACCTGTGCTATAAGAACGGCTATCTGTTTGCGGCGTTTCTTATCCCTGTTATACTGATGGGTATAGCTTATATATCGTTCGGGATATATCCGTTTGGCGGAAGGTCGGTGCTGTCGCTTGACCTTAACGCACAGTATGTTTTCTATTTCGACTATGTGCATGATGTAATAGGCAACGGCGAGAGCCTTATGTACTCGTGGAGCAGAAATCTGTCGGGCGAGTTTATGGGCATAATCGGCTATTATCTTGCAAGCCCGTTCAATATACTTGTATGGATATTCCCACGCAGTATGATAACCGAAGGCCTGCTTACAATGATGCTCGCAAAGTTCGGTGCGTGCGGTGTTACCTTTGCGCTTTTTGCACATAAGTCGCAGAACCTGTCAAAGACAACGGCGGCCTTATTCGCCCCGATGTATGCCTTGTGTGCATATATGATAGTGCAGACAATGGACCCTATGTGGCTTGACTGCGTTATAGCACTTCCGCTTATCTGCTGGGGTATAGATTCGCTGATAAAGGAAAACCGCTTCAGGCTGCTCATAGGCTCGCTTGTCTATGCGTTTGTGTCAAACTTCTACATAGGCTTTATGGCGGCGATTTTCTCGGTACTGTATTTTATCTGCCGTTACTTTTCGCTTGAAACATATGCCGGCAACACGGGAATTAACATCGCAAAAAAATTTGTTACAAAAGGTGCGTTTTTCGGAATATGCGGAATAGTTTCCGCTATGATGAGCGCATTTATGATACTGCCTGTATATAATTCGCTTCAGAACGGCAAATTCAGCTTCACCGAGCCGGACTATTCGCTTGTTAATAATTTTGATCTTATAGATATAGCAAGAAAGCTGTTCCCCAATACCTACGATACGGTAAGGATGGAGGGTCTGCCGACACTGTTCTGCTGTTCGCTGGCCCTTGTGCTTGCGGCAGGATTTTTCTGCTCCGGAGCATTTAAATTCAAGCAGAAAATTGCGGCAGGTGCGCTTATAGGCTTGCTTGTTGTAAGTATGTATATCCGTCCGGTCGATATGATATGGCACGGCGGACAGATGCCCAACTGGCTTCCCTACCGCTACTCGTTTATGCTTTCGTTTATCATAGTCGCTCTTGCGGCGCATTGCTTTGAACAGCTTAAAGCGGTCAGGGCGAGAACGGTCGGAGCAATTACGCTCAGTTATATTGCCCTCATAATATACACAGAGGCACAGGATACTTTCATAACCACGCTTGACAGCGACGGACGTGAGGTGTTTGACGGTATAACTGTTGCACTTCCTGCCATAGTATTCATGGCGGTCGCAGGCATTACCGTATATGCGGCAAGGCACTATATGAAAAAGGGCGAGCTGTCAAAGACGGGCGTGATACTTGTAACCGCAGTGATATGTGCGGAGCTTTGCTTCAATGCAACAAATACGCTGACAAAAATGCACAAGGATATTACCTTCTCGACAAGGGACAGCTATTTAAGCGTAATACTTCCGCTTCGTGAAAAGGTGGAGGAGATAAAGGAGCAGGATGACGGCTTCTACAGGATAGAGAAAAACTTCTTCCGCTCGGTAAACGATCCTATGGCTGTAAATATGTACGGCCTGTCGCACTCAAGCAGTACGCTGAACGCAAGGGCTATTGATATGCTCGGATTCTTCGGCTTCACGTCAAACGGCCACTATTCAAGGTTTTCGGGCAACACTCCGCTGACCTGCGATATTTTCGGCGTTAAATATATCCTTGACTGCGAGGGCGAGCTGACCGGAAATATAAGATCAGCAGACGATATAACCGTCACGGAAAACAAGGACGCACTGCCGATAGGCTATCTTGCAAACAGCAAGCTGTCCTCACTTGAGCTGTCAAAGTATGACGTATTCGAAAACCAGAACGCTCTGCTTAACGCAATGACCGGAGGAAACAGAGAATTCTTCACGGTATTTTCCGCAGACGGCGAGCCTTATGCCGAAAACTGCAAAAAAGGCTCGTTTGAAAATCAGCATATAGGCTTTACGGATGTAACGGGCGAAGCAAGCGTAACATATACGATAACTGCGCCGAAAAGCGGAGAGATCTATATGTTCATACCGACCGACTATCAGCGTGAGGTTTCTCTTTATGTAAACGGCTCGTACAAGGGCATATGCTTTGAGAGCGACAATCATAATATAAAGGATCTCGGCAAGTTTGAAAAGGGCGAGGAAGTAACGGTAAAGCTAGTGCTGAAAAAGAGCGACCTTTATATCAGAGAGCCGCAGTTTGCCGTATACAATAAGGAAGCGGAAACAGCGGCAATAGCTCAGATGCACGAAAAGAATGCCGACACAAAGGTCGAAAAGGTAAGTCAGACCGACATACGCTTTACGGTAAACGCAAAAAGCAGCGATATACTGTTTACCACTATCCCTGCCGAAAAGGGCTGGACGGTATATGTTGACGGCGTAAAGACAGATTACGATACCGCACTGAATGACGCACTGATGACAGTAAAGCTGTCTGAGGGCGAACACGTTGTCGAATTTAAATTCTTTGCCGCAGGACTCGGCACAGGACTTATACTGACGGTTATCGGCATTGCGGTATTTGTCGGAATGATTCTGATTTATCTCAAGATAAAGAAACCCGTAAAGCTGTCAAAGGCGGTAAATAATGACGGGGATATTGACAAAGACAAAACAGATGCTATAATAGAAAGCGATATATCCGAAGAATCGGAGGGCAAAGAATGATACTTGCAGTAGATGTCGGCAATACTAACATTGTATTCGGCGGTTTTGACAATAACGGTGAACTGCGCTTTATATCAAGGCTCAACACACAGGTTTCAAGAATGGAAGATCAGTATGCGATAAAGCTGAAGGATATATTATCCCTTTACGGCTTTGAAAATGCGGCTATAACCGGCTGTATCATTTCCTCTGTCGTATCACCGATAACCCCCATACTTGAAAAAGGAATAGAAAAGCTCTGTAATGTAAAGCCTATTATCGTTTCACCCGGTATCAAAACAGGACTTAATATAAAGATAGACGATCCTTCCGTACTCGGAAGCGATCTTGTATGCGGCGGCGTAGCGGCAAAAAGCAAGTACCCCACACCCTGCATATTCATAGATGTAGGCACTTGCCTTAAGATATTTGCACTCGACAGGAGCGGAGCGATGCTCGGCGGAGCGATAGCTCCCGGTCCGAGATTATCATTCGAGGCTCTGTCGGGTAAAACAGCCTCCCTTCCTCTCATAGGCGCTGAGCCTGTCGGAAAAATGATAGGCACAAACAGCCCCGACAGTATGCGTGCCGGTGTCATCGGCGGTATTGCCTGCATGATAGACGGTATGATAGAGCGATATGAGGAGGAGCTCGGAGAGAAGGCTACAATAGTTGCGACAGGAGGCTACGCAAGCCTTATAGCTCCGCTTTGCAGACGTGAGCTTATTGTCGATCCCGATCTTGTATTAGAGGGTCTGCATATTATCTACAAGAAAAATCAGAAGAAGTAAGCGGCATTGTGGACGGAACCGACAGATGCTATTTCTGCGGTTACCGGCTGTGAACATATTCTGAACGGCGGATGATATGTAAAATATACAACCCTGCGAGGTACCTGCTGACAACAGGACTTCAGCAAAGGAGATTTTTATGTCAAACACAAACAACACATTAAAAGGCAAAATCAACACAAACACTATTATAGGTCTTGGTCTTCTGACCGCTATAGTTGTGGTTATGCAGTTCATATCAATGGGACTGCGTTTCGGAACATTCAGCATTACGCTGACGCTTATACCTATCGTAGTAGGCTCTGCACTTTACGGCTGGGGCTCGGGCGCATGGCTCGGCTTAGTTTTCGGTGTGACCGTACTGCTCACGGGTGACGCTAACCTGTTCCTTGCGGTAAACGTACCCGGAACGATAATTACGGTAATTTTAAAGGGCACACTCGCAGGTGCCGCCGCAGGCTTTGTGTATAAGCTGATAAGCAAGAAAAATCAGATAGCAGCCGTTATAGTATCGGCTGTAGTTGCTCCTGTTGTTAATACAGGAATATTTGTACTCGGAAGCTATGTATTCTTCTTTGATTATTTATCAGGACTTGCAGAGGGTACAAACTTATTCGTATTTATTCTGGTAGGCTTAGTAGGCATCAATTTCTTTATAGAGCTTGGTATAAATCTGGTGCTTAACCCTGCTATACTTCAGATAATCCGCATAGGCAAAAAGAACTTCGGCGGAAAGAACCAAATTATCAAGACAAAATAAAAAACGAAGGGCGAAAAAATGGACAACAATTATTTAGCCGAGCTTCTGTTCGGTGACATCAAGACAACACCCGAGGATATGTTTGCAAAATATCCCGCAAGAACACTTCCCGACAAGGCGGCTGTGACAAGATTCGCACCCAGCCCCACAGGCTTTATGCACATAGGCGGTCTGTATGCCGCACTTATTTCAATGTGTATGGCAAGACAGTCGGACGGTGTATTCTACCTGCGTCTTGAGGATACCGACAAAAAGCGTGAAATTGAACACGGAGCGGACGAGATAATCACATCTCTTGCACAGTACGGAGTATGCTTTGACGAAGGTGCGGCGGCAGACGGAGAGGCCGAAAAGGGCAGCTACGGACCGTACAGACAGAGTATGAGAAAAGAGATATACCAGACCTTTGCAAAGGATCTTGTAAAGCGTGGCCTTGCATATCCGTGCTTCTGCTCGGCGGAGGAGCTTGACGAAATAAGAAAGGCACAGGAGGCAGAAAAAGCCGATATGGGCTATTACGGCAGCTATGCAAAGTGCAGAAATCTGTCCATTGAAGAAATAGAAGCCAATATAAAGGCAGGCAAGGAATACGTTCTGCGCTTACGCTCAGACGGCAACGCAGAAAACAAGATAACCTGCCGTGACCTTATAAGAGGCAATATCGAAATGCCCGAAAACATAATGGACGTTGTGCTTTTAAAGTCGGACGGTATCCCTACATACCACTTTGCACACGTTGTAGACGATTTTCTGATGGGTACTACCCACGTTATAAGAGGCGATGAGTGGATAAGCTCATATCCTCTGCACGAACAGCTTTTCAGAGCAAGCGGCCTTAAAATGCCGAAATATGCTCACATTGCCCCGATAATGAAGCTGGACGGCGGCGAGAATAAAAAGAGAAAGCTCAGCAAGAGAAAAGACCCTGAGGCAAGCGTTTCGTTCTATTCGAAAGCCGGTTTCCCTGTTCAGTCGGTGCTTGAATACCTTATGACTATCGCAAACTCAAACTATGAGGAGTGGAGAATGAAAAATCCCGATGCCGATATGTCACAGTTCAAGTTCAAGCTTGAAAAGATGCCCGTCAGCGGCGCACTGTTCGATATGGATAAGCTGGCAAGCGTAAGCCGTGACGTTATCTCGAAGATGAGCGAGGAAACGCTCTTTGACGAAATAAGCGTATGGGCAAAGGATAACGATGAAAAGCTGAACGCCTATATCACAGCTTCGCCCGACAAGTTCAGAGAAAGCATAAAGCTGTGGAAATATAACGGCAAGAAGGTACGCAAGGATATAGCAAAGTGGAGCGATCTGTCCGAGATGTTCCCGTATCTCTACGGCGACGGAGTTGACGGCTATGAGTTTGACGAAAAGCTGACAGCCGACGAGCGTAAAGCATTTTTAACGGCATATATCTCGGCTTATGACCACAAGGTTGACAGCAGTGCCTGGTTTGACGGTGTAAAGGCGGTCGGAGAGCCTTTAGGCTTCTGCCCCAACATCAAGGAATACAAGGCAAACCCCGACGCTTACAAAGGCTCGGTTGCCGATGCCTGCGGAATACTCAGAGTAGCGATAACCGGCAGAAAAAATTCCCCCGACCTGTATACCATAATGCAGCTGCTCGGCGAGGAAGAAACATTGAAACGCTTGAAAGCGGCAATGTAAAATTGAATATAAAACAATACGCACCTCGTTTTGAGGTGCGTATTTCTGTATTTCAATCTGTCGAAAAATCGAAATCACTGCAAGCAATCACAAAAAAGCGGCACAGCCTAAGCCATGCCGCTTTAAATTCAGATCAATACTCCGACAACTCATAATTATTCGGTGTCCTGTGCCATAAACCGTCCGTTTCTTCGTAGATTTCCTTAAACGTAAACTTACGGAAATTGATTTTGCACCTTCCGCCGTAATTTGCCTCGTACACCCATATACCGTCAGAATCTACAGAGTATATCGTGACATAGTGCGGATAGCCGTACTTTATGTTGTCATATGCGAGATAGTCGCCCGGACGGAACATATCGGTCATCCACTTCTTCAGCGCCGCCTCTGTCCAGTTTCCATCGGAACGATTCCTTATCGTGAGGGTATTTTCGCCCGTTCCGTTTGTTTCACCGAAAAGATACTCGAACACCTCAATTGTAAATCCCGCACACTGTATGCCGGAATTATTCAGAACGTGACTTCTTCCTATAAGACAGGTACAGCCTGCCTCGTTGCCCGTTTCACAGTAGGAATGGCAGGTACAAGGAGAGGTAAGGAGCGTGTTGTAATACTTGCCAAGCTGATAGCTGTGCCAGAAGTCATATATCTTCCTGTCCCACTTGCCTTCCATCATTTCATCAAGCCGTTTCTTGACAAGCGTTTCCATGCTGTCCTGCTTGACGATTCTGAAAGTGCCTTTTGCCGTGCCTGTGAAATTGCCTTTGCCCGTTACAGTAACTGTAGCAGTTCCGACATTCACTATGTTTGAATATCCCGATATATAGTAGTCAATACCGACAGCAAGCGTTTTGCCGTTGAATGTAACAACGGGCTTTGCGTTGATACCCTGTCCCGTATATATCTGATCCTCACAGCTTATGCTTGCAGATGATATGGCGGCAGGCGCTATCGTGAACTGCGTTTTCTTTACCGCACCGTCATATTTTCCCTTGCCGGTGATAACTGCCGTGGCTGTTCCTGCATTTGTGTTGTCATAAGCACTCAGAATATAGTCCGTTCCGCTTTTCAGCGTGACAGAGCCTATCTTCACTGTCACCGAGGGAAGCTGCGCCGTGCCGTTGTATGTGACTTTACCTATTGCGACAACAGCATTTTCAAACGCTTCAAGCTCGTTGCTTATACCGCTGAGAGTCGCTGTTCCGCCGTAATTGCCGATACCTGTAATAACTGCGCTGACACCGGTGCTTGATTCTGTTACAGCTACCTTATAATCTTTGTCCTGCGTTAAAAGCACACCGTCATAAATTACCGTTACGGTATATCCCTTGCCGTCGGTTGACAGCGATAAAGACGATTTGGCATTTGCTATATCCGCTTTTGCCACATTGCATTTTACCGTGGCCTTACCGCTGAAGTTACCGTTTCCGCTTATTGTGAGCGTCTGCTCTCCTGCTGAAGTCGGCACGTTAACGATGTAGTCACTGCTTTTAAGCGTGTAATTGCCGAATTTAGCGTTTATGCCGATTTTTACACCGTCCGGAGCATACGTTCCGCTTGCAGAAATCGAGGCTTTCGAAATATCCGCCTTTGATATAGTGAAGCTCTTTGTTACAGCGCCCTCAAGGCTTCCCTTACCGCTGATTGTCACCTGAGCCGTACCTGCATTGACGTTGTTTTTATAGGAAAGCGTGTAGTGAGTGCCTTCCTTAAGCGTCACATTACCGAGCTTTACGGTAACCGACGGTTTTATCGCACTTCCCGTAAACGTTGCGTTCTTCACGGCTATCTCCGTACTTGAAATATCCGCCTTTTCGATAGGGAATGTTACTGTCCTGCTTCCGCTGAGATGGTTTTTACCCGTGATGACCACGCTTGCCGTTCCTATATTTATGTTGTCCTTGAATGACAGGGTATAGTCGCTGTCGCTTATAAATTGATAATTGCCGTAGCTTACAACAACGTCGGGTTTTACCTGTTCACCCGTAAATACCGTATCGGGTACGGTCACCTCAACATCGTTTATCGCTCTTGCGGTGATTTTGAAGGTCTTTGATACACTGCCCGAATAGTTTCCCTTGCCTGTCACTGTGAGAGTTGCCGTTCCCGGCTCGGTGTTGTCTTTGTAGCTTACGGTAAAGTCCGTTCCGTTTTTCAGCGCCCTGCCGCCGACTTTAACTGCAGGCACAGGCTTTATCACACTTCCCGTATAAACCTTGTTTCCCGTTTCCGATACGGCTGTGGCCGATATTCCGAGCGTCTTTATTGTAAAGGTCTTATTTACGCTTCCGCCGTATATGCCTTTTCCTGTTATCGTGATTGTTCCCGTGCCTGCGTTTACGTTATTCGAGTAGGCAACGGTATAGTCGGTATTCTTTTTAAGCGTTGCGTTTCCGTATTTTACCGTAACCGCAGGGCTTAGCGCCGAGCCGTTGTATGTGAGCGAATTGTTATATGTAATAACTGCGTTTTTTATCGGCTTTGCATTTATCTTGAATGTAACACTTCTCGTTCCGCTGAGCGTTCCCTTGCCCGTAACCGTAACGGTTGCCGTACCGATTTTCGTGTTATTTTTATAACTCAGCGTATAATCAGTACCGTTTTTAAACGTATAGTTATTATACTTTACCGTAACGGCAGGCTTTTGCGCCTTCCCGTTATAAGTCACTGACGGCACGGTGATTTTCAGCGTAGAAACAGGCCTTGCCGTTATGCTGAATGTAAGCGAACAGCTTCCGGCGTAGTTGCCTTTTCCTTTTATGTATACCTTCGCAGTACCCTTGTTTACGTTATTCTGATATGTAAGCGTGAAGTCCGTTCCGTTTTTCAGCGCCGTTGTTCCGTTCTTGATGTTCGGAACAGGCTTTATCTGCGTTCCTGTATAATACTGCGAGGCGATTTTATAAAAAGTACACTGTTTGTATATTGTGGCAGGCTTGATTGTGAACGAACGCTTTACCGTTCCGCTGTAACTGCCCTTGCCTTTTATAATAACATAAGCCGTTCCTGCGTTTATATTATTCTGATAGCTTACCGTGTAATCATTACCGTTTTTCAGCGTTTTATTCCCGTATTTTACTGTGATCGACTGCGTCTGTGCCTTACCCGTGTAGGTCTTTGTCGTCAGCCCCGACACCGTACAGTTTGTTACCGCCGCAGCGTCTGCACTGCTTCCCGTAAAACAGCAGACGGCAGCCGCACAAAGCAGAGCGCATACAAATGCCGTAAACCATTTTACCGCCGTCATATATCTGCTTTTTGCCGTTGCCGCCATGATATTTGCCTTTCTCAGTGTCTGTTATCTGAATTCGATGTCATTCGGACCGCAGACTATGTTGCATTTGCCGTACTCCGCCGATGTTGTGGTGGTAAAGCTGTTGAGATTTATCCTTACGTTAGGATAAACGCACTTTGTCACCTTTACCGACAGCGTTTCCTTGGCATTGATTATTTTCTGTATTTCGTCTATCCTTGCCCTCAGAGGCTTCTTATCCATTCCCTTTTGCACCTTGAGCCTTATCGCAGATGAAATATACGCTTCCTTCTCTGCATCAAGATGTTCGCCGTTCCTCTTTTTTTCCTGCAGGAATTCGATAGACGTGTTTATTTTTTCTATGTACTCATCAATTGCGGTACACTGCTTTTCGAGCGAATCCATCTCAAGCAGGAGGTTTGTGGTGCTTCCTACCGATATTATAGTAGGCGTATAGCTCTTGTGACCGAGCTGTGCCACCGCAAATCTTCCCATTACACTGCAATCTCCGCCCACAAGCGCACCGGGGTTCTTGGTGCAGTCAAGGTCGCCCTCTATCTTTATCCGACAGCCGACAAGCGACGTGCTGGTAAGGTTTCCTCTTGTGATTATGGTATCGTTTTCTCCGAAAGCAATATTGATATTGCCGTACTGCGACTGTATGGTGCTTGCAAAAACTCCGTTCTTGACGGTTATATCGCCCTGTGCGGTAAGCGTAGCACCGGTTGCCATTCCCGATACGGTTATGGTTTTTCCTGCCGTTACTGAGAAACCTTCCTGCACACTGCCCTTGATGACAACATCACCAAGGAAGTTTATATTGCCCGTCTTTACATCTATATCGGATGAAATCTGGAACGTGGTTTCAACATTGAACCTTCCGCCCTTATATACAAGGTTTCCGCTGTCTGCGGCGAACAGCTTGGTGCCGTCTGCCGAAAGCACCGTGTTCGAACCCTGCGGTACAAGCGGAGGTCTGCCCGGACGCGGAGCGATCACCTGACCGTATACGTTCATACCCTCCTCGCCCTGCGTTTCGGGTACTATTTCGCATATAAGGTCATTTACTCTTACGTTTACTATAAGTCCGAGGTCACGATAGTCAACACTGCCGTCCTCCAGCTTTCTCGGCACCAGCTTCTTGTCTGTATCAAAAAGATTGTTTACCCTGCCGTTTTCGCCGTCAACCGCCGCATATCCGCTCGCTACCGTGAAAATCTTGTCGTATAATTTATTTGCCGCTATTTCCTCAAGAAGCTGCTCGTCTATTCCGTATACAACGTGCTCGTCCTTGAGTGCCTGCCGCATAGTTTCAACTGTTATATCCTTGCCGGAAAACTGCGGTGAAAATACGCACATATTCGCTTCCAGCTTGTTGTCGCTTACAACCACCTTTGCCGATGCGTCAACATTCAGCATAGGGTTGTTTCCCTGCGGGCGTTGCATAGTCTTATTGTTAAGCTCGATGCCGTCAAGTGACGCAGCAGCTTCCTTTTCAAGTTCTATAAGCTCCGACATGGATATATCCGCCATTTTTTGTCTTTCCGTCTTTTCCATTGGTGTACCTCCCTGCCGTAAATCTATCGTGTCAATCGTGTCTGTCGTGTCATATAGTCTTGTTTCCCTTAAGACTTGACATTATCTCAAGCGAGCCGTCCGACGCATTGAACGATACCGTTCTGCCGTAGTTAAGTCCCGTGTCGGATGCGATTATCGGCACTCCGAGCTTTGCCAGCGTTTTTTTGGTGGCCTCAACGTTACGGTCGCCTATAGACATAGCAGGTGTTGTGGTAGCAAACATATTCGCTCCTCCTGCTATTTTTGCGGTTATTCTCGATGCCGCCGCACCGTTTTTTATCATGCTTTCATATAGAAGCTGTATGCCCGTATCGGCAAACTTGAATTTGTTCTTGTCATTCGGTATAGCGTTGCTGTCAGGCAGCATTATATGTGCCAGTCCCGCTATGCCGAGCGCCTTGTCTATCATACATATTCCGACACAGCTACCAAGAGCATAAGTAACCAGTACATCCGGCGACTTGCACAGCTTCTGGTCGGAGATCCCCACGATTATCTTGTTCACTGGTCTTCAACCCCCAGTTTCCCAAGCAGAGCTCTCAGCGACTCTACCGTAGGTATAAGAAGCATATCGGATTGTATCTCAACTGAATCAATCAGAAATTGTTCACTTATCATGAGTACCTTTTCATACGCCTCGGAAAGCTCCGTTGCAGGAACCGTCATTATAGCTCCGAGCATATCCGTTGTAAGCGCAGGTACCGACATATCAATAACCATACCGCTGAGATTTGCGATAGCATTGACATAACTTCCACCCATTATATTTCCTATTTCGCTCAGCACCGATATATCATCGGCACTCATCTCATACAGCGAAAACGAGCGTTCGCCCGTAAGACCCGTTACGATAGTTTTCGCAAATGCTTCTTCAAGCAGGAACATTATCATTCCGTCTGCGTCCCCTTTAAGCCGTATCAGTATTCCTACCACCAGCTTGTCGGGAGAGCCGAGCGACTCTATTGCGTCAGCTACGTCCATAAGCCTTACCTGCGGCACCTGCATATCTATGCTCCTGCCAAGAAGCTGTGACAGCGCCGTTGCGGCATTACCCGAGCCGATATTTCCTATTTCCTTAAGCACATCAAGCTGTACCGGGCTTAAATCATCGTAACTGTTTATCATAATAGACCTCTGAAATTATTAATCTTATAGCTGTATATAACCGCACAGCCTGCCGGCATATCTACCGACAGACCTACGGTTAATACTCAGGAACGAAGCATCGTGCTTTATCCCCTTAAGTTATTGGTTATACGCTCCAGCTCATCGGCTGTCTGTACGACCCTTGCGCTCATCTGGTATGAACGCTGTGTTTCGATAATGCGTACCATATCGCCTGCAATATCCGTATTGCTGCGTTCGAGCGCCATTCTTATCTTGTCGATACTCCTGTCGGCAACCGCCTCTCCCGACCTCTCTGTAGCAGTCATCTTGTTACTGCCGAGAAGTTCGAGTCCAAAGTTGTTGTCGAATGTGTACACACCTATCATTTTCGTAAGCGCCTCATAGTCCGGCTTGCTCGTACCTTCTATAAAGGGAACTGTAATGTGGTTTCCCTCATAGTCAAGCACAAATTCTCCGTTTGCACTTACAAGCTCCCAGTGGTCGCCTATCTGCGACATCTGGAAATCGCCCGCTCTTGTGTAGTTTACATCGCCGTACTTATCCATTACCGCAAAGAAGCCTTCTTCTGTCGGTATGGCAAAGTCAAGGTCGTTATCGGTATATGTAAATACGCCCTCGCTGTACATAAGCTGAGTGCTATGCACATATTCGCCGTGACCCGTCTGCCAGTCAGGCTCCGTATTTCTCTGTACCGTATAGATACAGTCCGCAAAGCTCGGACGGGAAGCCTTGAAGCCCACCGTATTCACGTTTGCAATGTTGTTTGAGTAAACGTTAAGTCCTTCCTGCTGCGCAATAAGACCCGTCTTACCCGTGTAGAATGCAATGTTCATTGTATATCCTCACATCCGGTCATTTTACAGCTTGATTATCTCGCTTGCCGCTCTGCCGTTGATAGTATCCATATACTTCAGCACAGCACTGCTTGCTTCAAATAATCTCTGCGTTTCCATAAGAGAAGTGATCTCCTTGTTTGCGTCAACGTTTGACTTTTCAAAACAGCCTTGGATAATATCATACTTCTCGCCTTCGGGTATCGTCATATCCCCGTCATAAGAAAACAGGTTGTTTCCTACCTTTGTAACGTCTGCGCTTTCGGGTATGTAGCTGAGCCTCAGCTTTTCTATGACCTCGCCGTTTTCGTTTAGAATATTGCCCTCGTTGTCAACAATGAAATCATCGTTTCCGATAAATATTTCGCCGTTCTGACCGAGTACACGTCCGCTGTCGTTAAGGCATAAATAGCCTTCTCCGTCAAGTTCAAACTGACCGCACCTTGTCTGATATACATTTCCGTTAGTACCCTGTATATTGAAATACACGTTTCCCTGGATACCTATATCAAACGGGCTTTCGGTAAACTCAAAACTGCTCTGCTCAAGGTTGCTCTTGCTTGTATCAACATACGTCTGCACGAATTTACCGCTTGTCTTTCTGCGGTTGCTGACAAGTATAAGCTCCTCCTGAAAGGTGTTCATTCTTATCTCGTCCTTCTTGTAGCCAGCCGTGTTGATATTCGTCAGATTGTTCGAGATAGCGTCAAGCGACCTCTGGTGGTTAAGCATGGATTGCGTCAGATTGTAAAATGCTCTCTGCAAGTTTTTTCACCTCCTTTCGTAAAGCGTGATTTTCCGTATTATAAGCGAGCCGGTAAACCTCCGACCCCCTAATTATATCATATCAGTTTTCACATAAATATGCAAGCCTTTCAGCCGTTTATATAGCTTTCCAGCTTGTTTTTGAGCGTCAGCATAGCCTTTGAATGTATCTGGCATACTCTTGACTGCGTAATGCTCATAACTTTGGCGATCTCCGAGTATTTCAGCCTTTCGTAGTAATACATTGTCACTACCTGCTTTTCTTTTTCGGGAAGCGTAGCTACAGCGTCGGCTATCACCTGCTTTTTTTCACGCTCATACATTTTTGCATCTGCCGTTTCGCTTGATGCCGAAATACTTTCGTCAAGATTATCCTCGTATAAAAGCTCCTCAAACGACAGCGTTATCATTCCTGCCGTATTCGCCATCAGCTTTGAAAGCTGTGCGGTGGTCATATTCATACTCTCCGCAAGCTCCTCGTCTGTCGGAGTACGGCACAGCTCGGAATTAAGCCTTGCAAAATTATCGTCAAGCTGTTTCGACAGCTTTCTGAGCGTTCTCGGAACTCTGTCCAGCTTTCGCAGATAATCAATAACAGCGCCCTTTATCCTGATACCTGCGTATGTTTCGAATTTTACATTCTTCTCGGGATCGAAGCCGTCTATAGCCGCCATAAGCGCAATAACGCCTTCGTTTATAATATCGTCGCTTTCCGCATATCCCGTGTAGATATTACGCATTGATACCGCTATCATTTTGACAAGATCCATATACATCAGCACGATTTCGTTCCTGACATTCATATCGCCTGTCAGCCTGTATTTTTCAAGAAGCTCGTTCAGCCGCTCCTTGCTCTGCACAGCCATAGAACACTCCTTTCCCGGATATTTCCGACCGTGCGGCGTTTACATCGCTATATTGCCTATAGCCTGTATCTGCGCCGTATTGTCGATTTCGCTGTAGGACAGCACCGTTATATTCGGTATGAACTGGTCTATCAGTTTCTTGAAGTATATTCTTACTATCGGAGAGGTCAGTATGATTATATTCGGTATAACATCCTTTACCTTGTCTATTTCTCCGCTTGTTATGTTGACGATCTTCTGTATCAGGTCGGGATCCATCGCAAGATAGCTTCCTGCTTCGGATTTCTTTACGCTCGCCACTATCGTATCCTCGACCTTCGGGTCAACGGTAATTACTCTCAGCGAGTTTGCCTCCGCAAAGCGTCTTGTTATGGTACGCTTGAGCGCCTGTCTTACATATTCCGTTACAATGTCAATGTCCTTCAGCGCACCTGCGTGGTCGCCAAGCGTTTCGAGGATAGTTTCCATATCCCTTATCGGAACGCCCTCACGCAAAAGCAGGCAAAGCACCTTTTCGAGATAACCGAGGGAGATAGTGCCGGGTATAAGGTCGTCGATAAGAGTCGGGTTGGTCTGCTTTATGTTGTCCACCATCGTCTTTACGTCCTGACGTGACAAAAGCTCACTGCAGTGCTGCTTGATGACTTCTGACAGATGAGTTATCATTACGGACACAGGGTCGATAAGCGTATATCCCGCAACGTCAGCCATTACCTTCTTGTCTGCGCTTATCCACTTCGCAGGGATGCCAAACGCAGGCTCAACGGTGTCTATGCCGTCAACAGGGCTTACAACATCTCCGTTGTCAAGCGCTAAATAGTGGTCGGAAAGAATTTCTCCTCTTGCGACCTCCTCGCCCTTTATCTTTATAACATACTGGTTCGGGTTTATTTCGGGGTTGTCCGTCATTCTTACCGACGGTATTACCATACCCATATCCATCGCAAACTGCTTACGGAACATTACCACACGGTCGATAAAATGACCGCCGCTCTTTTCGTCTACAAGATGCAGAAGGCTGTAGCCGAACTCCATTTCTATCTGTTCAACATTCAGCAGCTTGAATACATTGTCAATATCCCTGTAGTAGTCATTGTCTGAGGTCGGCTGATCCTGCATCTTTGCAAGCGTTTCACGTTCAGCCTGAGCGGCAAGAGCCGCCTCTTTCTTTGCCTTCGATTTTGATAATCTCCAGCCGAATATAAACAGTGCCGCACCGACACCGAGAAGTATCAGCTTCGGGAAGCCGGGGATAACCATAAGAGCGGCAATAACAATGCCGGCTATCATCATTACGTTAGGCTGAGAGGTAAACTGCCTTTTAATATCGGCATTGAAGCTGTCCGTGCTTGCCGCACGGGTAACTACCATACCTGTTGCAACAGAGATCATAAGTGCAGGGATCTGCGAGCAAAGACCGTCACCGACCGTTGCCAGCGAGTAGGTTGAAAGCACAGAGTTTATATCCTGTCCGTGCATCATACCCAGTACCGCACCGCCGATAAGGTTTATGAGCGCCGTGATGATAGAAATTATAGCGTCGCCCTTTACAAACTTCGTAGCACCGTCCATTGCACCGAAGAAGTCGCTTTCACGCTGTACTTCCGCACGGCGTATCTTTGCCTCCTCGTCGGTTATTGCGCCTGTGTTAAGGTCTGCGTCAATAGCCATCTGCTTACCGGGCATAGCGTCAAGGGTAAATCTTGCGGCTACTTCAGATACACGCTCAGAACCCTTGGTGATAACAAGGAAGTTTACTATTACTATGATTACGAATATGATAAATCCGACAATAGCGTCACCGCCCATTACGAATTCACCGAACGTCTTTACGACCTCGCCGGCATAGCCGTTTGAAAGTATTCCTCGTGTGGTCGATACGTTCAGCGACAGTCGGAAAACCGTTGTCAGAAGAAGTATAGTCGGGAATATCGAAAATTCAAGCGCTTTTTTTATGTACATCGTCATAAGGAGTATGACGAGGGAAAGTCCTATATTTATTATCAGAAGAAAGTCCAGTATCGGAGTCGGCAGAGGAATGATGATCGCAAGCACGATAAAAATAACGAATACTGCAAAAACATTCGTCATCATCTTTTTAACCATTCGCACCGCTCCTTTCTTTTTCTTTCTCTTTCTCTGTCCCGGACTTCAATTTGTCCGTTTTTATAATTATTTATATTCAATGCGAAATTCCGCACCACATTTCCCACTTTTCGCAGGGTGATGGTCTGTGCGCTTGTATGGTTTCACATTCTGCAAATCCGGTACAACATTTCACAGCTTTCGTAGGGGAGGGGCTCGCCCCTCCCGTTGCACCGAACCTATAATTCTCACAAACCTTGCAAAAGCAGTAGAACCTTAGCTTATTACTACCACTGGTTGTATGATTTAATCAAAGGCGGAACTCTTCACAACTCACTCCCACACTTTTTAACAACCTTCACAGGAAAATTATAGATGCTCGCAACAGACATACAATTATTTATCGTGCAGTATTCATTAAGGCAACAATGGCAACCCGCCGTTTCGCCACCTGTCGCCAAATCGCAACATTTCCAAAGGCGGAATTTGCTGCGGCTCACAGCCGCCGATGTTGTTCCTCATATACCATCGCCAGCACCTCTGCCACCGTTGTGTAAAACTCTCTCGGTATCTCCTGACCTATGTCTACCGCCTCATAAAGCCCTCTTGCGAGCGGACGGTTTTCAGTGATATATACGTTATGCTCCTCAGCCACGGCAACTATCCTCAGTGCCAGTGCGTCTGTACCCTTTGCCACGACAACAGGCGCTCTGTAAGCTGTCTTGCGGTCATATTTAAGAGCAACCGCATAGTGAGTAGGGTTACGGACAACCACATCTGCGGACGGCACTTCCTGCATCATACGCTGTTGTGCCATTTCCTGCTGTTTGCGCTTTATCTTGCTTTTTATCTGTGGGTCACCTTCGAGTTGTTTGTACTCGTCCTTGACCTCCTGTTTTGACATCTTGAGTTTTTTCTCAAATGACCACCACTGGAAAACATAGTCTGCCGCCGCTACAAATACAAGCATGACGAATATCGTTACAATAAGGCTCATCGCCGTTTCGCTTATATATGCAACTATCTTTATCACATCTGTATCTATCAGCTTTTTGAACTCGTTTATCCTGTCCATTACCTGAAAGTACAGTATAGCGACTACTACGATTATCTCGATAAGTCCCTTCACAAGTCCCACAAGCGCCTGCATCGAAAACAACCGCTTGATACCCGTAAACGGATTTAATCTGCTGAATTTCGGCTTCATCGCCTCCATACTGAAAAGTCCCTTTGTCTGAACGATTACGGGCAGTACGCTCAGTACGACCCCCACCGCCAGTATCGGACCTACGGTACAGACGCAGATTATAGCCACCTTCCAGAATACGCTCATCGCAAACTCTACGGTATTGCCCGTCTTGTCTATAGATGACATCGACTGCTCCATAAAGTTTAAAAGCATCCGGAACATATAGTTTCCGAATATCGCAAGAAATGCGAATATTCCCACCACGAAAACCGCAACCGAAACTTCCTTGCTTTGCAGTACCTCGCCCTTTTTTCTGGTATCCTTACGCTTTTTCGGGGTGGCTTTTTCGGTTTTTTCTTCGCCTGCCATTTACCCTCCTAAGAACCCATCATGCCGAGCAGACCGTAAAGGTTCTGCCACATAATGCCCATCAGCTTTTCGATGAAGTCCGACATAGGCTGAGCCATTATCAGCACCGCCGCAAGACCGATAAGCACCTTAAGCTGAATGTTCAGCGCAAAGATATGAATTGACGGTACAGCCTTCATCAGCACGCCAAGACATATTTCGGTGATAAACTCGATAGCGATGATCGGTGCGGCAAGCTTTACCGCCAGCGTAAGCACGGTCGAAAAGTACGTCACCAACGCCCACGGCACGTCCGCCGTGAACCCCGAAAATCCTATCGGAAGCGTTTCATACGATATATGAAACAGCTTTATATATGACAAGTGTCCATTCGTCAGAAAGAAATACAGAATGAACATATAGTAATAAACGTTTGCAAAAAGGGGCATCGACACACCGGTCGAAGGATCCATCGTTCTTGCCATAGACAGACCCGTCTGATAGTCGATAAGCTCACCTGCGGAAATAGTCACCGCCAGTATGAGATTCACCATAAAGCCGAGTATAAGCCCCAGCCCCAGCTCCTTCATCATATCGAACAGCATCATGAATATGCCGGTCGGCTCATATTTTATATTCCCCATGGACGAGGCAAACAGTACAGCAAGTGCTATCGTTGTGCCTGCTCTCAGCCTTACGGGAAAATTTGAACGGTTGAATATAGGGTTAAAGCTGAATATTCCCGACACCCTGCACATTATCAGCAGAAAGCCGAGAAAATTATTCAGGATCATATCCCACACATCGCTTAGCGTCATGTTACACCAACCGTTGCCATAAGACCGAATATGTAGTTGAAGAACTCTATACAGCTGTTCATCATCCACGGACCGAACAACAGCAGTACGATTGCCACCACTATGGCTTTGGGAGCAAATGAGAGCGTCTGCTCGTGTACCTGCGTTGCCGCCTGTAATATCGCTATGATAAGACCTATCACAACTGCGGCTATTAAAACAGGGAGGCCTAATTTAAGCGCAAGAACAAGTGCGGCGGTAAAGACCTCCATTGCTATATCCTGTGTCAGATCAAGCCCTCCCTTCAAGGAATATTATGCTACAAATTATACGAGTTCACGATCGTTCCGACCATCAGCTGCCAGCCGTCTACAAGCACGAAAAGTATTATCTTGAACGGCAGCGAGATCATCGCCGGCGGCAGCATCATCATACCCATTGCCATAAGCGTCGACGATACTACAAGGTCGATAACAAGGAACGGTATGAATATCAGAAAGCCCATCTGGAACGCACGTTTAAGCTCGCTTACTATAAAAGCGGGAATCACTGTTTCAAAGCCCAGCTTCTCGCTGTAGTTTTCAAGTGTTATATTGTTTGTCGCTCCGCCTGTGACATCGCTCATGCTCTGACCCTTTAAGTCAAGGAAAAACTTCATATCGTCATTCGTGGTCTGCTTGAGCATAAAAGTCTTGAGCGGCTTTCCTGCGGCATCAATAGCCTGTTCCATTGTCATCTCGCCTGCCGCATACGGCTGATATGCCGTTTCATTTATCTCCGAGAAAACAGGCCACATTATGAATATCGTAAGGAAAAGAGACAATCCCGTAAGCACCATATTAGGCGGTGTGGACTGCGTCTGCATTGCCGTTCTCAGAAAGCTGAAGCAGATAATGATTCTCGCAAACGAGGTCATCATCACAAGCAGTGACGGCGCAAGCGAAAGCACGGTCACAAGCAGTATTACCTCAAGCGACTGCGAGCCGTCTACCCCGATAAGATTTTTCATCACCGACGAATCCGCCGACTGCGTACCGTCCGAGGTGTTTGCCGAAGCCGTATCGCTGATACTTGTTGTCGTACCTGCGTTGCCTGACGCATTGTTATCCGCCGCAAATGCCGTTACACTGCACAGCACACCGATAAGTGCGATACATACCGTTAAAGACACGATAAAGCGGATAAAAATCCGCTTGTTGTCGATAAACATTTTTCTAATCGTAAGACCAAAAGCTTTTGTCATTTCGACTCCGTGTTCCTCTCGTCAGAATTTTTGTCATCGGAATTTGTTCCGTCATCGGTTTTGCGAACATCGGGAAGCTCATCGCCGTAATCCGATTCTTCGTCACGGCGGGCTTTCTTCCCTCTCATATTCTTTATGTTTTTAGCCATTGCGTCACTGAAGGCGGCGAAGAAGTTATCCTGCCTTCCGCTTCCCTCAGGATAAAGCTCAGACATATATTCTTCTTCCGTGATTGACAGATCTTCAATCTTGTCTATCCTGCCGGCAGTCACGCCAAGCACCATACACTTTCCTGCAACGCTCACGACAACCACCGATTTTTCACCGCCGAGCGAGGCACGGTCAAGCACCTTGAGCCGTTTTCCGCTTACGCTCAGTATCCCCTTGTTTACCTTTCTCAGTATCCAGAAGAACAGAAAAATCAGTGCAAGTACGCCGATAAGCGCACATACAAGCTGTACGTATTCCATCAGTCAAGTATTTTCTTAACGGTCTGAAGTATTCTTTCAGCCTTGAACGGCTTTACGATGAAGTCAAGTGCGCCGAGCTTGATAGCCTCTACTACCATAGCCTCCTGACCCATAGCACTGCACATTACGACCTTTGCATTGGGATCCATAGCCTTGATTTCCTTGAGTGCCTCGATACCGGTCTTGTTGGGCATTGTTATGTCCATTATAACAAGGTCGGGCTTCTCTGCTGAATATGTCGAAACCGCTATTTCGCCGTCAGCCGCCTCAAGTATATTTGTGTAGCCGTTTGTCGTAAGTGTGTTGCGGATAAGCATACGCATGAATGCCGCATCGTCTACAAGTAATATCTTCTTATCCATAAGTGTAAGGTTTCCTTTCGTATCCCTGTTTTATTATATGTTATTCGCCTTTACCGAGGCTGTCCATAAATTTCGATTTTACTATTTCCGTTATTCTTACCGCAAAGTTATCGTCTATAACAACAACGTCGCCCCTTGCGATGAGGTTTCCGTTTACCATAACGTCAACGGGTGCACCTGCCTGTCTTTCAAGCTCTATGATAGTACCCTGCGAGAACTCAAGTATATCCTTGATTTTCTTCCTTGTCGAGCCTATCTCTACAGAGATCTGAAGCGGCACGTCCATAAGGAGCTGTAAGTTTTCCTTCTGCTCCGAGCCGAGCGGCGCTTCAAAGCTCTCGAACTGTGCAAGCTGGGCATTACGGTAGTTTACTGCCGGCTGAGGCTGCATAACAGGCTGTACCGGCTGACCGTACATATTCGGGTTCATTGCAGGATTCATTGCAGGATTCGGGTATCCGTAGTATCCCTGCTGTGCATACATATCCGTCTGCGGCACAGGTGCAACCTGCGGCATAGGAGCCGCCTGCTGAACGGGTGCCGCCTGCTGAACAGGAGCCGCCTGATGAACAGGAGCCGCCTGTGCTACAGGTTCTGCCTGCGGAACAGGCTGAGGAGCAGGAGCAGGTGCCGGAGCAGGAGCAGGTGCAGGTTCTGCCACGATCGGTTCGGGAGATGCTGCACCGCCGATCATTCTGTCGGCAAGCGTTGCCGCAAGATTTATATCAAGTACCGATATAAATTCCGATTTTATAACACCGTCAATGGTAAGGTCAAAATTGATAGCGGCAACCATATCCGTCTGCTCATAATTCTGCAGGTCGGCAATATTTACCTCGCTGAGAATGTACGGAGTAGGTGTCGATATATCAATACCCATACCCAGAAATTCCGCCAGAGCTGTCGAAGAAGCTCCCATCATCTGATTCATTACTTCGCTTACCGCACTGATATTCAGCTCATCAAACTCAAAATCAGGAGAGATAACGGGCGGCTTGCCCATAAGCTGATTAAGTATCAGCTGTACATCGTCCTGCTTTAAAATCATCAGGTTTGATCCGGAAAGTCCCTTTATGTACTCGATCTTTACGCATATCGCAGGTTCAAGTCTGTCGTAGTTAAGCTCTGCCGCCTGAACTACGGTTACCTTCGGCGTAGTGATCCACACTTTGGCGTTGAGCAGCTCGGAAACTGCGGTAGCCGCACTTCCCATACTGATATTCATTATCTCACCGATAGCGTCAAGCTGCATCTCCGACAGAGTGGTCAGTTTTCCCATTTGCCTTACCTCAATTCTTTAGTATATTATCAATCCTGAACGCTTTCTTTCCGTTCAGTGTACCGAGCTTTCCGTCAAACCAGCAGGTGCTTCCCACTTTAAGCTGTACGTTGTCGGTTATCGGCTTGTTCAGCGGTATTATGTCATTTACCTGCAGATTCAGAACGTCACGGAGCGTGAGCATCGTGTCGTCAAGCACCGCCGTAACAGTAAGCTCCGACTGCGAAAGCGTTGACATAAGGTTTTCCTTACGCTCCGTTTCCTTGGTAGGACTTCCTGCTCTTTTGCCCGAGCTGAACTTAGCCGAGAATTTCTTCATTATCTGATCCATAGTAATTGCCGACATACAGAACGACACTATGGATTTTGAATCGTTTACCGTTACCTCCATCGCAACGATAATCATTGTTTCGTCAGCGTCTGCGGCGGATATTACCCTTGAGTTTGTTTCTATTGATTCCAGCTTCGGCTTGGTATCAACATATCCGTCCCACGCCTGCGACATAAGCGAGGTAAAGCGTTCAACAATGCCACGCATTACGTTTATCTCTATTTCCGTAAAATCTCTGTCGGTATCCTGATATGTACCTCTGCCGCCGAGCATACGGTCGATCATTGTAAAGGTGAGCGAGTTTGACAGCTGTAAAACCGCATTGCTTTCCTCAATATCATCGTCCTCTATGCCGAGATCGACAATACCCATTATCGTATAATCCGGAAGAGCATTGCTGAACTCAAAATACTTCTGTTCCTCTATGCTTGCAAGCGAAACCTTGCAGTACAGCCTTAACAGACCTGTTATGTAAGATGAAAGATGCCTTGAATAATTTTCGAATATCCTCTCAAGTATCTTTATCTGTTCCTTAGTGAACTTCTTCGGAGTACGGAAGTCATACTCCTTGATTTCTTCCTTTTCTTCGTGCGTGTCAAGCGATGCGGTATCTCCGCCCGAAAGTACGCTTGACAGCATTGCGTCTATTTGTTCTTGCGTAAGGGTATCAGCCAAAAATTCGCCCCCCTTTCTGTTTTCTCTTATTCTGACGTTTCGGTCGGTGCCGATGTCAGTATATCTGTTGGAATGCCCGTATATGACGGCTCATATTTCGGTCCTGCGGCATTTGTGCTGTTGTTGCCGTCGCCCGAGTTGCTGTCATACTTGCTTTCCATATTGTCGATTATTTCGTTTACAACGTCGCTGTTGACGTCCGAGCTGTTGCTGTCGTTACGTTCATAAGGATCTGTGTTCGTACCGTTCAACCTGTATTCGTATTTCAGAATATCGTCTATGACAGCCTGTGAGGTAGTGTCAAGCTGTGCTCTCACTATCATGATCTCTACACGTCTGTTCGCCGCTCTGCCCTCGGCAGTTGAGTTGTCGGCAATGGGTGTATAGCACGCTTTTCCCTCTACAGTGAACTTCTCGCTGTCAACACAGCGGTTGTAGTCCATATATTTTACAACGCTTGACGCTCTTGCCGCCGACAGATCCCAGTCGTTGACATCCGATACCGCCTTTGCGGTATGACCCGAAACCGAGCAGGATTTTATATACTTGTTGACCGCCTTTATACCGGGCATGAACTTGTTGAGTACCTGCTTGCCTTCTTCCTTCAGCACCGCACTGTTGCCGTCAAACATTATCGTATTGTTGAACCGGATAAAGATTCTTGTCGGGGTCTGCTCAATATACACATACTGACCAAGATCGTTTTTATCCGTTGTTGTCTTTAAGAAGCTGTAAAGCTGATTGAAGTCGGAGGGAAGCCCCTCTGTCTGTTCGCTTGTAGTACCGCCGTTCTGAGTGTTCGGAGGAGCTTCGGCATTACCGTTTGTATCGGCAGCGTTATTCTTCGGCTGTTCGTCCATTACGAAGGGGTTTATATAGCTTCCGCTTGACGTAAAGGATTGATATATGTACTGCCATTTCGTTTCGTCTACCGATGATGCAGAGTACAGCAATACGAAAAAGCACAACAGAAGCGTAACCATATCGGCATAGGTATCAAGCCAGTTACCCTTTTCTTCGCCGCCTCCGGCTCTTCTTTTTGCCATTTTTCTCCACCGCCTTTCTTCTGACGCTTAACCAATATATTGTATCACATTTCAGCGATTATTTCAACACTAAATTCCTTTTGCTTCAGCCGTAATTCCCGTCCTGTCGGAAACAGGCGGATAAAGTTACTTGCTGTCCTTCTTCTTTATATCTGTCTGAGCAAGCATGAATTCGAGTTTTTCCTGAATAAGTCTGGGGTTTGAGCCTGCCGCAATCGACAGCACGCCTTCTTCGATTATCTGCATACAAAGAAGCTCCTGCTCGTGACTGTTCTTCAGCGATGATGCGATCGGCGCAAACAATACGTTTGAGAACAGCGAGCCGTAGAAGGTCGTGATAAGCGCAACCGCCATACCGCTTGACAGGTTACTTGAGTCGGCACCCATACCCTTAAGCATATTTACAAGGCCGACAAGAGTACCCAGCATTCCGAATGCGGGGAATACAGACATACCTTTTTCGAAGAAAAGTCTGCCTCTTTCGTGACGCTCGCACATAAAGTCTATTGCGTCATCAAGCATACTTCTTACTTTATCGAGGTCGTTTGCATCTACTATCAGCATAAGGCTTTCCTTGAGGAACGGATCCTCACACTTGTTCGCACTGTCCTCAAGCGAGATAAGACCTTTTGTTCTGGCAATCTTTGCAAATTCAACTATCTGTTCTATGTAGCTTTGCGGATTGAACTTTTTAGGGAACAATGCCAGCTTCAGATACTTCGGCAGATTTTTAAGGTATGAGATCGGAAACGAGCCGATAAGACAGCCTATAGTACCGCCGACGGTGATGGCAACCGAAGGTATATCTATGAACCAGTCAAGCTGACCGCCGTTAAATATACCGTATGTAACCAGACCGAATGAAACCACCCAGCCTATGATGATCGTAATATTCAAAATAATTTCCTCCTGTAAGGGTTTATATAGCACAGCCAACGGCTGTAATATTCATAATTTATATGCTTCTCTCCGGACGCTGACGTCTTACAGACAGTCTGTATTCCTTGATGAGAGAAAGTATTTCGTTCATCGACTGCTCAACTATGTATGAGTGACCCGTGCTTGTTGTGATGACGGTATCCGGGTTTTCGGTCACTATTTCGATAAGATCGGGATTAAGCATAAACTTTTCCCCGTTGAGCTTTGTAAGTATTATCATATATTTCCTTCCTTTGCGGTATTGTCCGCATTGTAATTGATTATGACTGCCGAATGTCCGGAAACAGCCGTTTGTCATAACCGTTCAGGCATAATATAACGGGCATTCCGGCGGAGCTGACGCTCCGCCTGCCCTTATAAACTTGAATTTATATCGCAGAAACCTGCAATTTCCGCCAAAATTTCGGCTTTTGAACAATTTGTCGGTTTGTCTGCCTATAAACACAGAACAGCTTTTCCGATTTTTCGTATGGTGAGGGTCTGTGTACGCTTGTTTGGCTTCACGTTCTGCAAAAGTCAATACAACATTTTCCGCTTTTCGTAGGGTGAGGGGCTGTGTACGCTTGTTTGGCTTCACGTTCTGAAAAAACGCAACCAACATTTTCTGCTTTTCGTAGGGGAGGGGCTCGCCCCTCCCGTTGCATCAAACCTTACCGGCTTCACAAACCTTGCAAAAGTAGCACAACCTTAGCTTAGCACTACCACTCTTGCATAATTCGCTATACATTTTTAATATCATTTTTGAAAAAGAAAATCCTTATCGGGAGGGGCGAGCCCCTCCCCTACAAAAAATTTTCTATGATATTAATTTTTCTTATAGCTTTGCAATGAACCAAAGTCGTAATTTACATCAACAACGGAACCCCCGCCGTTTCGCTATCTGTCGCTAATTCGCAACATTTTCAAAGGCGGAATTTGCTATGCCCCACGGGCATTAGCGCTTGAGGTTTACTATTTCTTCGAGCATCGTGTCCGAAGTGGTGATGATTCTTGAGTTTGCCTGGAAGCCTCTCTGCGTGATGATCATATCGGAGAATTCCTGCGACAAGTCAACGTTTGACATTTCGAGCGCACCCGATACTACAGAAGCAGAACCGTTCTCGCCTGCAATGTTTACCTGAGGCTGACCCGATGAAAGAGTTTCTCTCCAGTAGGAGCTTCCCACCTGCTCAAGACCGTTGGGGTTATCGAATGTAACAATATCAATTCTGCCGAGCATTATGATGCCGTGTACGCTGTGTACACCGTAAATAGTGCCGTCCTCATTGATATATACGCTGTCAAGATCCTTTACCGTCTGCGTAGCCGCAACACGTCCGTCTGTCATCTTGATATTGCCCAGAAGCTCGACCATATCAGAGAAGAAGTTGTTCGAGCCGCCTGCAAGACCTACCTTGCCGTCTGTTGCAAGAAGCGTTTCAAGTGAGCCGTTTGCAGCGTCCCAGTCTGCGCTTGTAACCTTAAGCTGATACTTTTCGTTACTGCCTGCCGCCTTGTCTATAGCCGCCTGTATGTCGGCTACCGTAGCACCGGGGCAAACGCTTATCGTAAGACCGTTGTCCGACCACTTTGCCGTTGTGTCTGCGGCATTCTTGGAATATCTTAAGTTTATCGTGTAGTTGTTTGCATATTCTCCTGCGTTTACTGTCGTAAATGTAAGAGAAGCCTTTGTTGCCCCGTCGTCCAGCTTCATTGTGTTGGTAGCTGTTGTTGCGGGAATGTCTGCCGCAGGGGGTACCGTATCAAGCTCAAAGTGGAGCGGAAGTACGCCATCAATGCTTACACCGCCGTTTTCACAAGCACGGGTAACAGCGTCCTCAAGATCGTTGAGGTTTGTATAATTGTTCTTTTCGTTCAGCTGTACAACGAGCTTGTTTCCGCTCATATAAGCGTAATCGCTTTCGCCTACAACAAATCCTACCGATATGTTGCCGTCGGGTGTCGCTGTATCTGCCGATACTGTAAGCGGATATGTACCGCCCTTGTATGTAATTGTCTTTGAGTAGCTGGCTTCGTTGTCGAGAATTTCGGGAACTACGAATGTAATTCTGTTGGACGATGCGTCAACGCCTGTTGCGTCACCGCTTACGCCGAGTACCATATTACCGTTTGAGTCTACGAGGTTTCCTGCATTATCAACGTTGAAAACGCCTGCTCTTGAATAGAAGATGTTGCCGGCTTCGTCCATTACCTGGAAAAATCCGTCGCCCGATAAAGCACAGTCATAAACGCTGTCTGAATATGTGAAGCCTGACTGTCCCATTACCTGTCCGATAGCACCCAGCTTAGTACCGTAACCTACCTGAGAGGGATTTACACCACCCTGGAGGTTAGAGCCTGCCGAGCCGTTCTTCTTAGTCTGGTAATATACCTCCTGGAAGGTAGTTACGCTTGTCTTGAAGCCTGTAGTGTTGACGTTTGCGATGTTGTTACCTATAACGTCCATCTTCTGCTGATGTGTCTTTAATCCTGACACGCCCGAGAATAAAGATCTAACCATGATCTGTTCCTTTCTCCATCGTGCCGACCGCTCTTACCCGTCTGTCATTCGGGGCAAGGAATACTTCCTTTCGGTCCGGTATTACATAATTACGGTCGAGTCGATGTTCGTAAAAATATTTCCTTTTAAATCTTCCTGTGACATAGTTGTGATTACCGTGCGGTTTTTCACACTTACCACAAAAGCAGTCCTGTCTACGAGTACCAGTGTTTCGTTACTGCCCTTTTCTGCGGCTATCTCAATGCCGTCATTAAGTCTTTGCAGCATATCCGAGTCAAGTATCTCGATATTTCTGCTTTCTATACGCTTCATTGCGTGTTTTGAAAAGCCTACCGCCGAGTTTCTTGCATCAAGCTCGCTTTGCAGAGCTTCTGCAAATGTTCCTCCCGACTGTTGTGCGGCCTTTTCAGCATTCCCTGCTTTTGCGGTGTTAACGTTGCCTGTCGAAATCTGCAGATTCCGCAGCTTGAGTTCATTTATCAACATAACACTGCCGCCTTTTTATTTACTTGTTGCCCTCGGCACTTCCTGCCGGAGCTTCCGTGTTCTTGTCAGCCGTACTTCCCGTACCTTCGCTGACGTGTACTATCTCGTCAATAGAGTAGAGATAATTGTCTATCACGATCTTAGCGTCGCCGTCCTGCATTTCTGCCGACTCGACCTTGCCTTTTGCGTAGTAGAATTTGCCGTCATCCCCGAGTACCTTTACCGTTACTTCCTTGCCCACATATCCCAGTGCCTCGGTCATCGTATGTAACGTACCCTTGCTTACCGTATCGCTTATCGCCTTTACCGCCGATAAATCATACTGCTTGCCGTCAACTACTACCTTCACATCGCTTCCGCTGATGTTCACTCCGGTGCATACGCCCGATAAAAGCGTTCCGTCGTCGCTCTGCGCATTCATTGTAAGCGTCTTGCCTACAAGACCTGCCGCATAGTTTGACATACTGTACTTCAGATTGTCCTGCTGTGCCTGTAATGCCGTGAACTGTGCCATCTGCGACACGAACTCGGTATTGGACGTAGGCTCAAGCGGATCCTGGTTGCTCATTTCCGCCATAAGCAGACTGAAGAACGTATCTGTGCTTATCGTATCGTTCTTGCCCGAATTCTTGAAAAGGTCTTTATACTTTTCGTGATTTGACTGTACACTCTGAAGACTTGAAATGTCTGCCATCTGTTATCCTTTCATGTCAGTCCGACCGATAAAAATCAGTCCATCGCCTGAATCTCCCCCAACAGCTCCTCAAAGTCGTCCGTGCCGTTCTTCTGCTGACCGTGCGACTGCTGTCTGTAAGGGTTCTTACTGCTGCCGTCAAAATCTCTCTGGAATAATTCCGCCTGCGAGGTTTCCACCTTGTACGAGGTAAGCTCCACATCGTCATTCTTCAGCGCATACGCAAGCTGCTGTGACTTTGCCTGTAAAAGCTCCTTCGCCGCCTGAGTTTCCGTCAGTATCTCAACCGTGAGCTTTCCGCCCTCGTTTGCCATACGAACTGTGATTTTGCCCAGTGTTTCGGGTGTAAGCACAACCGTAAGCGTGCTTTTGCCGTTTGCCTTAGGTGCGTGTTCGCTTACAAACTCAGCCATATCGCTTATCGGTACTCTGACCGTGCGGATTTCCTGCCCGTTTTCGTCATAACGGCTTTCTGTTCTTGCAAATACGTTACTGCCCTTTGCAAGCATATCGCTCACCGCATTCTTGTCGGTAACCTTCTGCTCTGCATCAAGGTCGCTGTCAGACTTAGTGACCACGTTTCCTTTGGCTATCGCCCTCAGCTCGTCACTCTTGCTTTCGATGTTCCTCTTGGCAAATGCCATTCTCTGCGTGCCGTCATCCTGCGTCTGTATATCCTGCTTTACGCTGTTGTCGCCGTATTTTTTGTATGACGTTACCGTAAATTCAGCCTTAACAGCCTCAGAACTGTCTGCTTTTACACCGTCCGCTTTTACGCCTGCTGTTTCCCGACTTCCGACATTGTCGGTTTTATCGGTAGAAATCATATCCGCCTTTGAACGTATATTATCCGCATCTGAAGACTTTCCCGTATTTCCGACAGCCACGCTTGCAAAAGCGTCTGACTTGTCAGCCGTTGCAGCCACAGCATTTTCGCCGGCAATGCTGTCTGAAGCGATTTTAGCATTGACATTCGTTTGGCTTACAGTATCCGCAGAGTCGCCGTTATTCATCTGAATTTCGCTTGCAAAATCATTTACGGCGGAAATCTCTCCGTTTTGTAAACCGAGAGCCGAATTAACGTCATTCCCGTCAGCAATTTTGCTGAAAGCACCTTCTTCCGATAATACATCGCCTATCGGATTGCTTACTTCAAGACCGTTCATGATCTGCATAAGTTCGCTGTTGTCCGTCTGCATTGCGTCGGCATAAAACTGCATCGTACCGCCTTGCAGATACCCTGCAAGCTCGGCTGTTTTTAGCAGCTCCTTAAGCTCTTTTGCATTCTGCTCAAGCTCGTTCAGACCGCTTAATATCTCGCCGTTCATATCAGCCTTATTATCGGCGTTCATTCGCACGGCTGAGTTCATATTGCACTGCTGACCGCTTGTTACCATAGCACCGAGCGTATCGGAGAAGCCTCCGGCAGTACCGCTTGCTGAGCCGTTTTGTACGTTACCTGCCGAGATTGTGGCGGCATTGCCTGCAAACGTTGTAACAACGGCAGGCAATACTGCTGTCCCATTCATCATATCTCACCCCCTTTCAGTGCTATTCATTGCCAAAAACAATATATGTTTTTCAACAACTTTTATATATTTAACGGGTTTAAACCGTTAAAATTTATGAAAATTGCACAGCTTTCCACCTTGTATTGTAACACATTTCGAACTATATGTCAACAATTTACGGTGTATTACCTCCGTTTGAAGAGCCGTTTGTCACAAATTCCTCTATGATCTGCTCCTGCTCCTTCTGAGAGGCATATCTGTACTCCTCAAGCTGTTTTTCCTCTAGCTTTTCGAGCTTCGAAACTTCTTTGGTAGCGTCAATTACCTTCTGAAGCTGAGCTTCGATTTCCTCACGCTTATGCGCCATAAGCCCCTTTATGCGATATATGTCCTGTTGCAAAGAGGAAACATATTTCTTATGCAGCGACAATCTCATAGCGGTAGTGCCGCCTCGTACAAGCTCGTTCAGCTTGTCTATGCTCTGTTCGTACTCGGCCACCTTTGCGTCAAGCTCGCTTTGCATTTCCGCAAGTTCCGCCCTTAGTCTGCCGAGTATTGATTTCTCGCTGTCAAGCACCTGATCGTTGTACTTTTTCAGCGACTGCAATGTAAAATTAAACTTCTTCATATCGCATTAATATCAGGAAACTGCCGCCTTTAACAGCTTTATGGTATCCTCCATCGAGAACGATTCGTACATTCCCTGCATCAGAAAATCGTTTATCTTGTCTATCTTCTTTATCGCCTCGTCAAGAGCCGGGTTTGTGCCCTTCTTGTACGCTCCTATCGAGATAAGGTCTGCGTTGTTGTTGTAAAGCGCAAGCAGATTTCTCAGCTTTCCTGCCGCCTTCTTATGCTCCGGGTCTGCAATTACCGACATAAGACGTGAGATGCTCGGCAGTATGTCAATTGCAGGATAATGGTTCTGCGCCGCTATCTTACGGCTCAGCACTATATGTCCGTCAATTATACCTCTTACGGTATCCGATATAGGCTCGTTTGTATCGTCACCCTCAACAAGCACAGCATAAATTCCCGTTATACTGCCCTTTTCGAAGTTTCCCGCTCTTTCGAGCAGCTTCGGCATTGCGGCATATATTGACGGGGTATAGCCTCTTGCAACGGGAGGCTCGCCTGTCGAAAGACCTATCTCACGCTGTGCCATAGCAAAACGTGTAAGATTATCCATCATCAGCAGTACGTCCTTGCCCTGAGAGCAGAAATATTCCGCTATAGCCGTAGCCGTCATCGGACATTTATTTCTCATCATCGCAGGCTGATCCGATGTTGCGACAACAACGACAGACCTTGCCATGCCTTCTTCTCCGAGGTCGTTTTCTATAAATTCTCTTACCTCTCTGCCACGCTCGCCCACAAGCGCTATAACATTGAGATCGGCCTTTACCTTTCGTGCGATCATACCCATAAGCGTTGACTTGCCTACGCCAGAGCCTGCAAAGATACCCATTCTTTGCCCCTTGCCCATTGTGAGAAGTCCGTCGATCGCCTTTACGCCAAGCTCTATAGGCTCGTGTATTTTCGGTCTGGTGAGCGGATTTACAGGAATGCCTGCTATAGGCACGGTGTCTGTATATTCGATCGGCTCTCCGTCGTCAAGCGGATTTCCCAGTGCGTCGATTATTCTTCCTATAAGTTTGTCGCCGGCTCTTACATTCAGCTTGTCGCCGGTGTTGTCAACTATACTGCCGGGACCTATGCCCTCAAGGTCGGTATACGGCATAAGCAGTACCTTATGCTCGTTGAATCCCACCACTTCGGCAGGGATATGCGACTTCATATCCTTTGTGTAGATACGGCACACATCGCCTATACTGCACAGCGGTCCGCTCGCCTCGATCGTCATTCCGACTATCTTTTCAATTTTACCCAGATACTTATATGTATCGGTAGCTCTGAGTTCTGTCAGAAATCCGCCGAGATCCATGTTAAAGTCCTTTCAAATAAGGGAGTTATTCGCTTTGTTCTTCGCCGCCGTTATTGTCTGTTTCTGCCTGTGCCGCAGTTTCTTCCTGCTTTTCGGCTTTTTTCCTTGACGGCGCTCTGCGGTACTTTCCTCTGCCCAGCTCCTCTATCATCTTGAGTTGTGTCTGTATTCCGGCGTCGGTAATTTCACTGCCGTTGTCAATTATAACAGTACCGCTCGGTGCGTCCTTAAGCACCTCGACCTCCACGTTCTTTACATTTGTGAACAGCTTTTTGAAATAGTCGGTATCCGCCGCCATCTCCTCGCTGACATCGGTCTTTGATAAGGTCAGCTTTACATATTCACTGCCACGGAAGCTCTTTCCCGCTTCCTTTATCGTTTTCTTGACGACCGCCTTGTCCTTCTGACCGAGAGAGTTCAGCGTTATGCGGTTTACTATCTCCATTACCGTGTCGAATATCTCGACCTCGTAGCTGTCAAAAAGTTCCGCCCTGTCGCTTACCATCTGCTCGCTGAGCCTTTTGATCTCCGAGAGCATATCACGGCATTTGTCAAGCCCTGCGGCATATCCGTCCTCGTGACCCTTTGCAAAGCCGTCCGACCTGCTTTTTTCAAAGATGGCCTCAGCCTGTACCTTCGCTTGTGCGGCGTAATCCTGCGCCTGCTGTTCGGTTTCGCTGAGTATTCTCTGTGCTTTTTCACGGGCATCGGCAAGTGCCTTTTCGCCCTGCTCACGATAATAGCTTGTTATCTTCTTTTTTTCCTGCTCAAGCTCCTGCCTGTGCTTTGCCGATGCTTCGTCGGTGAACGCCGTATTTTCTGCGGTGTCGGCCGTCACTGTTTCCTGCAAGGGAGCTTGCGGTGCGACAGGCTTTACCTTTATTGAGTTGTCGATAACAACTGTATCTGTTGTAGGCTGTACGGGATAATAGCCGCCCCGACCTGCCTTAAATACGCCTGCCAAAATATATTCCTCGCTTTCGTATTATGCGATGATTTCGTCTTCCTTGCCGCCCTTTGAGATAACGAGAGTACCCTCGTCCTCAAGTCTGCGTATGATGGATACGATTCTCTGCTGAGCCTCCTCAACATCACGCATACGGACATTGTGAAGATACTCAACGTCTGTCTGTACGCTTTCACGCATACGGGTAGACATATTTGCATAGATGCACTCTGCGACCTCGGGAGTAGAACCCTTGATAGCGACCGCAAGATCCTTTGAATCGACCTCGGGTATAAACGCCTGTATAGCCATATTGTCGAGAGTTACTATATCCTCGAATACGAACATCTTTGAGCGTATATCGTCTGCCAGCTTCGGGTCTCTCAGCGTCAGTTCGTCGAATATGTATTTTTCTGTTGCACGGTCTACGTTGTTCATGACCTCCGCAACATAGTCTATGCCTCCGACCTCTGTGGTGTCGGCGGTAACAAGATTGTCGAATTTCTTTTCAAGCGTGCGTTCTATAGACTTTACGACATCGGGCGATGCCCTGTCCATCTTAGCCATACGCTCGACTACATCTATCCTTGTTTTCTTGGGCAGTTCGCTTAAAATCGCCGATGCTTGATCGCTCCTTGCGTAAGAAAGTATCAGTGCTATTGTCTGCGGATGCTCGTTTTGTACCATTGCAAGCAGGTTCTTATAGTCTGCCTTGCGGACAAACGCAAACGCTTTCGTCTGGAACTGCTTTGTTATCTTTTCAAACAGTGCCTGCGCCGTCTGCGGACCGAATGCCTTTTCAAGTATGTCACGGGCATATTCCACACCACCCTCGGATATTACCTTCTGGGTAAGGCAAAGCTCATAGAACTCGTTAAGAACGCTGTCCACCACTTCCATAGGGTAGTAGTTCATTCTTGCTATTTCAAGCGTGATCTGCTCTACCTCCTCGTCGGAGAAGTGCTTGAATACCTCGGACGCATTTTCCGTACCGATAGAGCTTATGATTATCGCCGCCTTTTGTGCGCTGGTGAGTGCCTCCATATATATCCTTCCTTTATGCTGTTAATATCATTCGCCGTTTTTCATCATAGAACGTATGAGCTGGGCAACGACATCGGGATTTGTGCGTGAGAAATCCTTGATTTCCTTCTTGAGAACCGCACTCTTTGACTCGTCGTCATAGTCGTCAAGGTGCTGTATGTTGAATTCTTCGTCCGTCTGAGGCTGAGGCTCAAAGCTGAGAGCGGCAGATTCCTGCGCCGCCTGTGCCGCCGCTGCCTGTGCGGCTGCCGCCTTGGCTCTTGCTTTTGCACGTTTCTTCTTCTTTGCGTTGCTTGTAAGGATAGCCACGATAAGCAGTGCAAGCACAAGAAGTCCGAGCAGGAGTATGATATAAACCGTCCAGTCAACGCTTCCGCCTCTGTTTATCGTATTGCCGTTGCCGTTAGCGCCGTTGTTGCCGTTTATAACAAACGGGTAGTTTGCAACCGTAACATTTGCAACGTCTGCGCCGATAGCGAACGCAACTACTTCACGGAGCTGTTCCTTGTCCGCTTCAAGCATATTGATCTGATCTACAGTTACAGCCGCCGTTATTTTATCTACCGAATAGCCGTTCTTTTCAAGCTGTCTTATCTCGGTGTTTACAAGACGCTTTACGGTTATGCTGTTCTGATAGTAATATTGGTTATCGCCGTCGCCCGTGATAGTCGGATAGTTCGGTGAAATGTCGCTGTTGCTTGTTGTGCCTACAACGCCCGACAGCGAGCCTATACCGCCCCAGCCCTCGTTCTTTGTTGAGCTTTCTATCATACCGCCCGATGTACCGTCCTCTGCTACAGACGGTGTGTAGATGGTATATTCCGACTTTGAGTTATCGTAATTGAGCTTTACGTTTACGTTTATCGTGTAGTCCTTGTACAGCTTTTTCAGCGTGTCGTTAAGCTGGCTCTTGAGCAGGCTTTGCATCTGCTCCTGGAAGTTCAGCCTTGACTGGTACAGCACGTCCTCCTCAACGGTCGTGTTCTCGCCGCTGAGCAGCTTGCCGTCCGAGTCGAGTATTGATATGTTTTCACGCTCAAGACCCGGCAAAGAGTTCAGCACCAGTGCATAGATACCCTCGACCTGATCGCTTGTAAGCTGTGCGCCGTTTTTAAGATCCAGCTTTACGCTGACTCTCGGTTCTTCGCTGTCCGTGGAGATAACATAATTGCTGTTCTCCGGCATGGTGATTATAACATAAGAGTTCTTGACCGCACTTATGGTGTTGATGGCTTTCATAAGATGCGTCTGTAACTGCTGTATCTGAAGCACCTTCTTTTCGGTGTCAGTCGACCATATGCCTATGCCGCTGTTCCATACGTCAAAGTTGAACGTTGACTTGGGGTACCCCTGTATGCTAAGCTGCATTCTTACATTGTCCGCCTGGTCGCTCGGTACAGAGATACTGCCGTCCGTACCCATTTTTACGTCCGTTATTCCAAGCTCGTTTATAGCCGAAACTACCTGCGAGCTTTCCTCGCTGTCAAGTCCGGTATAAATAGCCGTATATCCCTTCTGATTAAGCACTATCGCAAGCACTATAGCGGCAACTATTACTACCGATACCGCAGTTATTATAAATATCCGCAGATTTTTCGCAAGCGAGCTCCATTTATCTTTGAATCCGCTCCAGAAAGCGGAGAGCTTATCCTTCATCTATATATGTATCCTTCCCTTGAAGTGTAGATCGGTATCGATCAGACGGTCATACGCATTATCTCGTTGTATGCGTCAACAGCCTTGTTCTTGACAGTAACAAGCAGATCCACAGCGGTAGCCGCCTTTTCGAGATTTACCTGTATCTGTGCAAGATCGTCCACATCGCCGAGCATAAGATCGACAGAATCCTTCTGTACCTGTGCGTCGGTTTCCTTGACGTTCTTTACAAGCGACTCAAAAACATCAAAGAACGTTGCTTCACCGTCATCTGTGCTTTCGGTCTGCTTTTTCTGACTCATCGTTTCCATAGGGGTGATACTGCTTGTAAGCGGTACTATAAACATTTATATCAGTTCCTTTCGGGTATCGTTAGTTGTTTCCTATGCTGAGTGCCGTCTGCGCCATTGATTTCACAGCGTTCAGCACAGCAAGGTTGGCTTCGTATGAGCGTGTAGCCGCCATAGCGTCCATCTGCTCCTCCGCTACGTCAACGTTCGGCAGATAGTAATAGCCGTTTTCGTCTGCGTCGGGATGTGTCGGGTCATAGACCGGTGTGAGCGGTGTTTCGTCCTCGACTATCTCGGTAACAAGAACGCCCTTGTTTTTAGTCGCAGAAACAGTATTCGCAGGCACTCCCCCTGCTATTTTTTCTTTCCTCTTTGCTATAGTTTCCTCAAGCACAGAGTTGAAACCCTTGTTTTCGCTGAACAGCACGACCTGCCTTCTGTACGGCGTACCGTCCTCCGTTCTGGTGGTTTTTGCGTTCGCAACATTCTGCGAAATTACATCAAGACGCAGTCTTTCCGCTGCCATGCCCGATGCGGCTATATTAAGCGAGCTTAAAAATGCCATGCAAAAAACTCCTTTCTGTATGTCAAAAAAGCGTTGAAATCCGTTTCACTGTATATAATCCATTATTTTAAAGCGTCTGCTTTAAGGCAATACCGCATAATTATTGCTGTGCGATTGCGCAGTCAGATTTTTCGTCAGATTGTATAAATTGAACGCAGGCAGGCTGGCGCCTGTCAAGCGAAATTTGTGCAAGATGGCGGAAAATATGCAAGCTTAGCGTGCGGCAAAGGCGATAGCCGTTAATTGTGCGGTATTGCCTATAATTACGTTTTCATTGCCGAACGCAGCCTTGTGAACTCTCCGTTCATCTGGTTCTTGAGAGCCTGATAGTGAAGCTGTACCTTCGCAAGTTCGTTTGACTGCGAATCAACGTCTACGTTGTTGCCGTCAGGCTGAGTGTTGGTCGCCGTGTCCTCGTACACTCTTGTAGCAAGTTCGACCTGCTTCGAGCCTTCCTTCGCCTTACCGCCGACAACGCTCGTGCTTTCCATCCTGTCCTTGAGTACAGCGTAAAAATCAAGATACTTGCAGTTGTATCCGGGCGTATCCTGGTTTGCTATATTCTGTGCGATAATCTGCTGCTTCTGCCACAGAACAGACAGACCCTGTTCGGTAATGCGAAAAGCGTTTGTGTTGAAAAGTGCCATATATCCTCCTTTTCAAGTCGGTCCTTCTTCGGAAATGTTCCCCGTGTCATAAACAGTTAATGCGATGAACGATTTCCGTATTTTGTATTTTGGTGTAACAAAGTAACAATATGTAGAAAACCACCTTAAGTTATGTCAACATTACATGGTTTTTGGTACGATTTTAACAAATTTCGAGTTACAGTTCTGGCAACTCAATTGTATATTATACAACATTTTTTACCGTTTTGCAAGGCTGGTAGGAAAAATCTGTTGATTTTTGTATGATTCTCTAAAAGCGGTAACCGCTGATATGCAACAGCTGTATTTTTTTAGTCAGACTGCACAATCGTATATGTTACCACTTCCTGTCGAATGTGGGAAGCTCGGTAAACGTTCTTCTCCTTGCCTGCCTGTAGACCATTCTTGTTTTCGGTCTTGAAACGGGCTTTGTTTCGGCGGCTTTCTTTTTCTCGCACCTTAGCTGATACCGCTTCTGAGCGAGCGAGCAGTGCCGAAAAATCGTTTTCTGCTTTGTAAAGCACTTGGGAAGCGTCAGCGAGGATATTTCCCTGAAGCCGTTTTCGTTGAGCCACCAGTTGTCAAATTCAGGCTTGCCCTGCCTTATGTGGTACCCCAGACGGTCAGAATCGCCCTCGTAGCACCTGATTTTCCCCGTAAAGACAAGCCTGCCCTTTTTCACAGACAGCTTCATCTCGTCATACGGTATTATATACAGCCTGCGTTGTATACCGCCCGTGTCCGCCGATATTTTTCCGCCGTACCTGCTCAGTATTGCGGCGGATTTCTGTATCTCGAAGTAGGTGCATCGTTTTATGCGTCTTGACCGTGTTTCGCATATAAAGAACAAAAGGAAGGTAAACGCAAGCCACACGGCAACGCATATCGCAGGGATAGCAAGTCCTGCGGCGAGAAACCCCTCCGTCCGCCACATTCTTGTCTGTATTATCAGCGACATAAGGCTCAGAAGCGACGGGAGCGCAAGCACTGCTCCGACAGCCACGCTTGCTTTTTGGCAGACGGTGCGTGCCTTCGATGTGTCGGCGTGAAAAAAATTCTGCATAGACCCTGCGGAACAACATTCCGCTACCGCACCTCCCTTACGACAAACTTCTGCTTATACTAATTATATTATAGCCGCCTTACAAAAGTCAACGAACTTTTCTTAATTAAATTGTATAAAAACAACCTGTACTTTTTAAACAATTCGCAGAATTTTTAAAAACCGACTAAAAAACTGCCGATTTTGCTTGATTTATTGTTTAATTTATTGTATACTTAATGATAAATGATAATATAGGCGTGTTGGGTGCGGCTGTAATGCCTTTTCCCCGTGTCTTTAGGAAAGGGGAGTTGTGCTTTTTGAGCTATAAGAAAGAAGACTTTACTTCTTTTGAAATAACCTCGCTTGACGGTGAGCGGCTGATGTACACCGAGAGCAACTTCGACTTTCCGATAATGTACGATCTTAACGATAATATTATAGACAATATGCTGATGATAAAGGGACGGAGAATGCCCGAGATCGACACATCTCAGTATGTTTACATCATCGCCCGTATGCGTGACGGCGACCGCTACAGATACAAGACGAACATATCCGTATCGACCGACCGCCAGCTTAATGTGATATTAAGACCCGATAAGGCGGAGCTTCTTGAAGAACGCAGAAGATATTTCAAGATAAAAACGAATGAAAGAGCGTTTATAACGCTCAGGATGCAGGAGGGCGACGACAAACCCGTTCCGCTTGATCCGCCTGCCGAGATATACATCAAGGATATAAACGTCGGCGGAGTATTTTTCGTATGCACCGATGCACGCAGGCATTTCGCCAAGGGCGACAAATTGCTGATGATAATCAATCTGTCCGGCTCACGTCTTGAACTTAATGCCGAGGTGCTCAGAGAACAGGCAATAGATTCGCAGGAAACCGATACAGGCTACGGATGCCGCTTTATCGGTGTTTCTCATTCGCAGGAAGAAGCTATTTCAAGATATATCTACAAGCTGCAGTTTGAAATGCTGCAGAAGGAACGTGAAAAACGTGATATGTTTTGACAGATTTTAAATTAAAATAAAAATATGAAACGGTTGATATTTAAGGGTTTCGGAGGTTTTATAAAATGCAGTCATTAAAGATTAAAACGACTTTACGCATACTCACTACGGCTTTCGCCGTAATACCGATGCTGATAGTCGGTCTTGTGGGATATTTCAGTATGACAGGCTTTGCCGCAAATTCGGTAAGCCAGTTTGCAAGAGCGGCAGGTGCGGCTCAGCAGGAGATAATCAATCAGTACATAAACGAGTGTATATCCGATGTTGCTTATCTTTCATTAAGCAGGCCCGCAGGAACGCTTGCACAGAGCGGTCAGGGCGATGACGCAAAGGCAACGCTTTCACTCATTGCCGAGAATATCGCCGACAGGAACAGCGGTTTCAAGAACCTTGTGATAACCGACTCTTCCGGTAATATCGTTTACGAATACGAGGATATACAGGGCATGAAGGAGAGCTTCTTCGGCTTCGAGGAGCTTGAGGGCTATTCCGAAGGCTCAATAAAGGTTTCAAAGATCTATATGAATAACGAGGACTACGAAACAAGCGTGTTCTACGTTGCAAAGAGCATAGATGCGGACGGCCTCAACAATATCGACGGATTCGCCATAGAGATTGTCGACATTTCGAAGATAAGCGAAATACTGTCGAAGTCGTCATACGGCGAAGGTAAGGGCTATCTTTCCGTAACCGACGGTACAGGATGCGTGCTGAATTACGAGGGCAACGCCGTACAGAAGATAGATGATATTTCCGACAGCGGAATAATAGATGTTATGAAGTCTACAACTAAGCCCACATCGGCTGAAAATAACGTTGACTATAACGCAGGCGGTAAGCTTGGCTGCTACAACTATTTCACAGGTGCGACCACGTCAAACTGGAAGTGGGTCAGCGTATATCCCGGAAATATGTCGATGTCGCAGATTATAGTTCCTCTCGCAATATCGCTCGGTGTTATGGTGGTTCTTGCCGTTATATGCGCACTTCTCGGTATTCTTATCACAAAGTCTATCGTAAACCCGATGAACGAGATGGTAAAGGTTGCCCGTGAGATCCAGGATGGCGACCGTGACAAGCGTCTTGATATAAAGGCACACAATGAGTTCAAGGATATTTCCGAGCTGTTCAACAATATGCTCGATGACGTAAGTATGTCTGAGGAGCTTCACAGAACGATTTCAGACATTTCGGACAATATGCTGTTCGAGTGGGATTTCCACAAGGAAACAATGTACGTTTCGGATAACTTAAAGGAGAAGTTCGACATAGACCCGTCAGAAGCTCAGCTTGCAAACGGTAAGTTCCTTGATAAGATAATGACGGATGATTATGCCGAAATCTATAAGCGTGATATAAGCACACTGCTCAAGAACAGAACAGGTCACAGCGGCGAGTATCAGATGACCACAAGAAACGGAAGCCTGTTATGGTTCTCCGTCCGTGCGCTCTGCGTTACCGACCGTCTTGGCGAGCCGCTCCGTGTTATCGGTGTCGTAACCGATATAGACAGCGAAAAGAAGCTTGAGCTTCAGCTTTCCGAGCGTGCAAGCTACGACTTCTTATCACAGCTTTATAACAGAAGCACATTTGAGCGTGAGCTTAAGAGCGAGATTGAGCGTAGCGCACACTCAAAGGTTGCTGTACTCTTTATAGACGTTGACGACTTCAAGTTCATAAACGACCGTTTCGGACATTCCGTAGGTGACGAGGTTATCAAGTATGTTGCCGGCTGTATCAAACAGCGTGTAAAGGGAAGCGGATTCGCAGGTCGTTTCGGCGGTGACGAGTTTGTTCTTTGTATCACCGATCCCAAGCAGATCGAGGAGATAGAGAGCCTGTCGCTTGACCTTATAGACGAACTTTACGAGGGCTACCACTCAGAGCTTGCAAACGTTTCGATAAACGTAAAGGCAAGTATCGGTATAGCGTTCTACCCCGAACACGGCGATGACAGCAACAAGGTAGTTGCCGCCGCCGATGAGGCTATGTACTTCGTAAAGAAGAACGGTAAGGCAAACTACCACATCTATCAGCCCGAAGATTCCGAGATGGAAGATCTTCAGCACACATTGTAATAAAGTAATTAAAGTAGTCAGAAATATTCATACCCGCTTTTTCAGCGGGTATGATTGCTTTTATCTGTAAATAATTTGAAAACCTAAAATTTAACCCGATAAGGCAAAGAGAGGATACACTGTATGGCAGTTGTTATAGCGATAACAAATCAGAAGGGCGGTGTCGGCAAAACTACGACCTGCTCCGCATTCTGCGGAGGACTAACCGAAAGCGGTAAGAATGTTCTTGCGATAGACCTCGATCCGCAGGGAAATCTCAGCTTCAGCCTTGGCGCTGACGCAGAAGAAAGCTATACTATGTACGATGTATTCAAGGGAAACTGCACCGTAAAAGAGGCAATACAATGCACGGATAACTGCGATGTTATCCCGGCAAACATACTGCTGTCGGGCTGTGAGCTTGAGCTTACCGGTGTTGGCAGAGAGTACCTTCTCAGAGAGGCACTGTCGGACGTTATGGACGATTATGATTACATAATGATAGACACTCCTCCTGCGCTTTCTATCCTCACGATAAACGCATATACAGCAGCGGACAAGCTGATTATTCCGATGATAGCCGAGATACTCAGCCTGCAGGGAATAGCACAGCTTAAAGAAACGATTTTCGCCGTAAAGAAATATTACAACAAGGATCTGGAGATTACAGGCATATTGCTTAATAAATACAATCCCCGACTTGTGCTTACAAAAGAAGTTGAGGAGCTTGCCGGAATGATAGCCGAACAGCTCGGCACGAAGATACTCAGCTCAAGGATAAGCACAAACGTTTCCCTTGCGGAAGCCCCCGCACACGGCATTTCCATAATGGGATATGCCCCACGCTCCAAGGCGACCGCAGAATACCGCAGTCTTATCAACGAAGTGACCGGTGTGCCGATGAAAAAATTGCAGAGGAAGGACAGCAAACGCCCCGTCCGCAGACCCTCAAAGAAACAGTAATTCACGAAAGGAGCGCCTCCTGTGGCAGAAGAATATAAATCAAGCAAGACAAGACAGGTAATGAATCTTATAAATGCAAAACCCTCAGGTGTCAATCCGTTCTTGCCGCCTGCCGAGCAGGAAAGAGCGAAGAAATCGCTTGCCGAAAGCACCGTAGAGGATAAACTGCGTAACTATACGCAGTCAAAGCGAGGCACATCCGCTCCTAAATCTCACACAAAGCATAACCCGATGCTTCATATTCCCGAGGACGATGAGCCACAGCAGACGGTTAAAAGCGTAACACGTCACACAGGACAGATAACGATAGATATAAACCGTATAATCATTGACGAGATACTTGATGATGCGTTAAGACGCTTCAACACCTGTCACTGCGAAAAATGCAAGCGGATAATATCCGAAAAGGTACTTGACCTTGTTCCCGTAAAAATAGTAACGGTAACGCAGGATGAGGAGCGTTCGGTAGTAGACGGCTATTGCAGCTACGCCCGAAAGGATATATATTCTGCAATTGTCAAGGTCGTTCTTGAAAACAAACGCCGACCCTTCCACAACGAACTGCTGTGAGCCGCATCAAATTCCGCCTGCGGCAATGTGCCGCTTCAAATTCCGACCTTTTTAAAGGCTGGTGCGTTATTGAGGTTAGCAAAACGGTCGGGAATAAACAAAGCAATGATTAGCAGATAATCTGCGGCTGTGAGCCGCTCCAAATTCCGCCTGCGGCTGTGAGCCGCTTCAAATTCGCCGTTCTGACGGATTAATCTTGGCTCAACCTCCGTTACCGGCGGTGCGGCAATGTGCCGCTCCAAATTCCGACCTTTTTAAAGGCTGGTGCGTTATTGAGGTTAGCGAAACGGTCGGGAATAAACAAAGCAATGATTAGCAGATAAGCTGTCGGGCGGCGTGCCACCATTCCCATTTCACCGTTGCGGTGCTTTAGTTTATTTGCAGTATAATGAAATATATCACCACCGCTTAAAACGCTTTCCATACCGACAAGGCATTAATAATTTCGTGACCTTATCAGTGCAACTGCTCTAACATTGACTCTTCAAAAAAACGCCACTAACCTGAGATATATGCACTAATATGCGGACGTGTAGCGTTAAGCGTCCCTGCATTGACAGGATATACAATGTTCAGGTGGTTATTCTAGTTTATCCAACACCCCAGCGGGGTAAGGGTATGGGTAAGGAAAGAGGGAGCCAAGAGGGAGAAAACCTAAGGGACAGGGATAGGGGCGGCAGTCCCTCTCCCTGATCCCTTTGGTTGTCTCCCTCTTACATATTGACAGGTGTATTAATTTGAATAGCGAACCCGAGAAGTGCTGTCCGACAAAAAGAACTATCGGTAGCATATTATCGTAGCCATAGCTGAATGATACAACAGAAGTATATCCCAATGAAAGACTTTTTCTACAAACTGAAGCCACAGCAAAAGCTGTGGCTTTATCTTATATATTCTGAATTTCAAATCCGATAATGCAAATAAAACAAAAAAACCCCTCCGCCATAAGCGGAGGGGCTGTATGCTCTTTAATTAAAGCATCTCATCACTTAAAAGCGATTACTTGCTTCTCTTCTTAAGAACGATACCTGTTGTAGCAACTGCTGCTGCTGCGAGAACTGCAGGGATAACTGCTACTGCAGCACCTGTAGGAGGGTTAGTAGGCTGCTCGCCTGTGCAAGCACCGGGAACAATACCTGTAGAACCACCGGGTTCCTCAGTAGGTTCTGTAGGACCAACTGTAGGATCATCAGGATCTACTGTAGGATCATCAGGAGTCTCAGAAGGATCATCAGGAGTTTCAGCTCCGTTGGGTTCGCCAACTGAGAATGTTATTTCGAACTTTGTGAAAGAGGGAAGCTCAACGCCTGATAAAGGAGCGTTGCCCTTTGCAAAGTTAGTGTTCCACTCGTTCACAAGAGTGATTCTGAGTCCGCCGCCTTCGTTGCTAACTGCGAGCTTTGTAAGATCGCCGTATTCCTTGCCATCAAGCTTGATAGAAGAAACCTTTACGTTGTCAGCATTGTATAAGTTAGTGTTGTTGTCATAATCTTCCCAAGGGAGATCTGTCTGAATAGCAACGTAGTTGCCGCCAAACTTAACAGGACCATACTGCCAGAAATCGTAAGTAATAGTCATGTCCTTACCTGTATCTCTGAAAGTTGTCTTAGGAAGTGAAGGCCATTCGCCGATTGTACCAACTGTTGAATCGAACTGAGCATCGAGACCAACGTTTAACTTACCTGCGCGTGAAGTTGTAACTTCAGCAGTGGGGTCAGTGGGAGTTGTGTAAGCAGCAAGAGACTTGCCGTCCTTATCGAAGAATTCAACCTTGTCGATAAATGTTGTAGCAGGAGCAGTTGACTTGTCTTCGTTTTCAACTGCGTTCATCCACCAGATCTCAACCTTGAAGTAACCGGACTCTGATGTTTCGCCTGTTTCTTCGTTAGTAACCATACCTGATACGAGACCGTTTAAGCCGTCCCATACCCATTCGCTTGTGCCTGCTGCAGCAGATTCGCACTTAGCAGAAGCTGCCCAACCGGATGTACCGTCAGCATTGATTACGTTACCGCCTAAAGCACCGTTAACGTAAGCTTCGTTTGTAATTGTAGCAACTACCTTAGTTACATTGGGAGCCCATTCGTAAACAGACTCATCGTACTTGAGTTCCCACTTGTTAGATGCGGGAGCACCGTTTTCTTCAACAGTTGCCTTAAAAACAGCTGCAGAAGCGCCGATTGCAAGTGAAGATACAGCTAAAGCTGCAGCTGCAACACTTGCTAAAGTTTTTGTAAACTTCATTGGTTTTGTCCTCCATAAAAATATTTTTCTAGCTTTTAAGCTATTTTTAATCATACTATATCGGGGTTTGATTTGCAAGTGGCAATTTGCACAAAAAAACTATTTTGTTTTGGTGAAACAATATAAACATTAATGCAAATTTGTGCGTTTACGGCATTAAATCTGAAAATGTGACTATTCTTATGGCAAAAAACCGGCAAAAAGCGAAGAAGCGGCACGGCTTCTTTCGTAAGATCCATATTGTTTGTATGTATTGCAGACACCGCATTTTCTTTATCCTGCTCCGTTTATTATGTTCCCCTTGACTAATCGCCCCGTTTAATGTACAATATAATAGAGCAAATATGCCGACAGCACGCACTTCATGCCATATATTCTGCCTCCCGGCAGTCAAAAATCAATATATGGTTATACTGCACAAAAAACATTCGTATTTTTTTACTTATCCGATACACAGAATTTTCATTTCAAGTGAAACTTTTTCTGAAATTCAGCCTACTACAAAGTAGGTGACAAAGTGAGGTGAGCCGATGGGCGCAGAGATTCACGGAGGTCACGAGAATAACGAAGAATATTTCAACCGTGTCTACAACGAAACCTGCAGATCCGTTTCCCGTTTTGTAGTCAGCAAATGCGGAAATATGGAAGATGCGGAAGATATTATTCAGAACGTCTATACACGTTTCTTCAAGCGCATAAGCGAAAAAGGACACGAGGACATCGAAAGCCCGGAGGCTTTCCTTATAAATATAGCGAAGTTTGAATGCCGCACCTATTTTTCTGGCAGGAAGAAGGATGACAAGGTTTCCTCCTTTTCCGACTATACCGAAGAAGAGATGGTCGCTATCGAACGGGAGATGTCCAAACCTCAGCAGCGGCTTGAGGACGTTATCAGCAACAAGATCGTTGCAAAACAGATTTTCGATGACATAATGAAGACCGATGAACTGACAGGTCAGATATTCTATCTTCATTTTGCGTGTGATATGAAGCTGGAGGACGTAGCGAAGGCACTTGATGTCAAGCTGTCTACCGTTAAAAACAAGCTCTATCGCACAATAGAAAAACAAAAGAAAAAATTCAAATTATAACGACTTACGGAAGGGGGCTTTCAGATGAATACAAACGAGTTTTATAAAGAGCTGATGAGTGAGTATTCGTTTGATTACGATAAGATAAGAAAAGCCGCTATGGGTAAGTCTGTACAGGCTAAAAAGAGCAGGCTGAAAACGGTTTGGCTTTCTGTGGCAGGTGCCGCAGCCGCCGTAGCTATCACATTTTCAAGCGTTGCCCTGCTGAATTCCGGCAGCCCTGTTGTTGTTTCACCGACAACCTCGATAAGTGCGGAAGACCGTTTCAGAATGGCTATGGAGGCATACAGCAAGGCAGAAGAGAACACCGAAGATGTTTTCCTTTACGTTACATTCAGAAATACAGTAACGCCCGAAGAAATGCAGAGCATTTTAGCTAAGGCAGACAGCAAGGGCAACATCCGTGTTACAGAGGTTTATCTTTCCGATAACACAAAGGTAAAGGGCAGTGAGGCTATCGCCGCATTGTTCGATGAGAATGTTAAGGATATTACAGCAGTAAAGGTATATTGCCCCGGCAACTTCCTGATAAAGCTGACAGCGCTTGACGGCGTATACCTTGTTGAAACGGAAGATTCCTTCTCGGAAGATGATTTTTCTGCGATAGACACAAGCAGCGAGTACGATTACTACCCCGACTACAGCACAACCGAGCCGGTCACACCGCCCGATGCTGTTCCGGGAGATACGACAGACGTTACCGAGTAAAAACTTCTCCCTATATTCCCCTTATATATTATAATAGTATACCGCCTGTAAGACTTAACGGTTTTACAGGCGGTTTTCGTTTTGCAACCGCCGTGTAATCGTTTTAACAAAATTTGCGCATAAGCCTGTTTTGCTATTGACTTTTTCCGTGAAAACCATTACAATATGATTGACGCAATAAAAAACGGCTGTCTGCATCTCAAAAAACGGGCAGTCAGGAAAGAAAGGTACCTATGAAGAAAAGAATGCTCGCCGCAATTTTAAGCGGCATTATGGTGATAACGGGAATTTCCGCCTGCTCGGGAAATGCCGCAACATCATCCGAAAACAGCTCGGCTTCAACAACGACAGCTGCTACAACAACTAACACAACGAAAGCTGAAACAACAGCGGCAACTACCACAACAAAGGCAGAAACAACGACCGTGACCACAACCACAACAACAACCACCACAACCACAACGACAACAACGAAGCCGGAAACTGTCGCAACTACAACAACAACACAGAAGCCGGAAACTACCACCGCAAAACCGGCAACAACCACAACAAAGAAAACCGAACCTGCACCTGCCGCAACAAAAGGCAACTCTGTTCAGTTCTCACAGAACCTTATGCCCGGCTGGAACCTCGGTAATCAGCTTGAGGCCAACTCGGGCGGAACACCGGGCGAAACAGCGTGGGGCAACCCCGTAATTACCGAAAAGCTTATCAAGCAGGTAAAGGCACAGGGCTTCAAGTCCATCCGTATCCCCGTATCATATCTTTCTAAGATAGGCGCAGGTCCCAACTACACTATCGACTCAAAGTGGCTCGACAGAGTGCAGGAAGTAGTCGATATGTGCATTGATAACGGACTTTACGCTATAATCAACGTTCACGGCGACGGCTACTACACCGTAAAAGGCGGCTGGCTTCTCTGCGGCGAATCCGCTTCCGAGCAGAAGAAGATAAAAGCCAAGTACGAAAAGGTCTGGGAGCAGATAGCAAAGCGCTTCAAAAATTATGACGAACACCTCGTGTTTGAGTCAATGAACGAAGAATTCGACAATACATACAACACACCCAACCGTGAATATTACGATAACATCAATGCGTACAATCAGATTTTCGTTGATACGGTAAGAAAATCAGGCGGCAAGAACAACGTCCGTTATCTGCTTATCCCCGGCTGGAACACCGACATCAATTACACTGCCGGCGATTACGGCTTCAAGATTCCGAATGACAGCACAGGCAGATTAATGATCTCTGTTCACTATTACGACCCGTGGGAATTCTGCGGCAAAGAAGAAGCGCCCGGCATATTCAGATGGGGCGACACCCTCAAAGGACAGGTAAAGCCCGGAAAGAGCGAATCGTTTGTAAACAGACAGTTCGACAAGCTCTACAATGCATATATCAAGAACGGCTACGGCGTTGTTATCGGCGAGTACGGTTCAATAGACAAAACGTACAAGGATAAGCGCAATACAACATATCGTGCTTATTTCGCAGAGTATGTGAATTATGCCGCTCATCAGAGGAATATAGTTACTGTTTACTGGGATAACGGTTATAACGGTAAACACGGCTTCGGTATTTTCGACCGCACAAAGTGCACAGTAACACAGCCCGAAATAATCAAGGGCATCATAAACGGCGCAAAGGCGACAAAAGCACCCGCCGCACCTACAGAATAAGTTTAGCCGTAGGCTGAAAAAATTTGTATAATTTTCCGCTTGCTTTTTCGGAAGAAATGTAGTATAGTAGTCTTTACAAAAAGAAGAAAGGAATGATACTTATTATGAAGAAATTAACCTCTGCGGTTACAGCCGCAGCAATGTCGATATTACTGGGTATTACCTGCTTTGCTGAAGAAATCGGCGCAAGCACAGTAGTCGGAGCAAGCAGTGGCAACACAAACACAGGCGTTCAGTTCGACCCGACAATATATATTGTTTGCGGTGTTGCTCTTGCAGTTGTTATAGCAGTCGGCATTATAACAGCCGTACTCAGCAAGAAGAAAAAGAATAAGTAATTTCTTTACGAGCCTCCCACACGAGGCTCGTTTTTTCTATGTCACATATTATAATATGTGCAGTAAAATCAAATTTTCGCAGACACCGCCGAAAACACTTTCCGCACCGACAAGACATTAATATTTTCGTGAGTGCATCATTACAACTGCACTGACATTAACCTTTCAAAAAAACGCCACTAACCTGAGATATATGTACTAACCTGCGGACGTGTAGCGTCGAAGCACTATCACCCTTGCCTTTTAATGAACGCTCTGTTGGCTTTGCGTCCGTGCAAAGCCTTTGGGCGTTCATTTCAGGCATCCTTGCCTTGCTTGCCCCTCCCGTTGCACCGAATACTGCCATTCCCACAATCATTGTAAAAGGACAACACACCCTCGCCCAGCACAACGTCCTTGCCTCCCCTCGAAAAAGGGTGAGGTTCTGTTTCTCGGTCAAGACGAGCCAACTATGGTGGGGATTGAATTTGATAGAACTTCTATTCCACTCGCTTTTCGTAGGGCGAGGGGCTTGCCCCTCCCGTTGCACCGAACCTCTCAATCCCCGCAACCATTACAAAAGAACGATAATCCCTTCGCCTCGCACCATCACCCTTGCCTTTAAATGAATGCTTTGATTCTCTCCCACTTTCATATTGACAAGTGTACCCACTCGAATAGCGACCCCGATAAGCACTATCCGACAAAAAGAACTATCGGTAGCTTGCTATCACAGGCTAAGCTGAATGATATAACAGAAGCATATCCAAATAAAAGACTTTTCCCACAATCTACGGCCCTCCCACACGAGCCTCGTTCCTCTTTTCACAATATCAACATAAACTTTCAGCAAAGCTACACCATATCCCCCTGTTTATCAGCATAAAATGGAAAATATTCGCTTGACTTTTTGCGCATTTTGGGATATACTATATTGTGTACAAAGAAACAACAGTACATCTCAGACGACAGCAGTACAGCGTTACTCTACTGTCGCACGGAGGGTAAAAATGAAAAGATACGCAGTCACTTTGTTTATTGCGGCGCTGGCTTTAGCTTTGGTGCCGGCTTTAAGCGGATGCGGCTCGGATAATACATCATCGGACAATTCAACACCAGACATATCATCAACAACACCGCAGAGTACCGACTCAGAACCTTCGTCACAGCAGACAACGGTATCGGATATAATATCGCTCCCGGAAAGCTCTGATAACAGCAGTACAATAAATGACCTTCGCACTCAGATAGTGGCAACCGCCGAGGCTCTTGTCGGAGTCGATTATGTCAGCGGTATGGCAACGCCTGAGCAGGGCTTCGATAATTCGGGACTTATATATTATGTCCTTCGTGAAAACGGCTTTATCAATTGTCCGAGAGGAACAGCCGCACAGAAAGAAATGGGTACAACCGTACCGCTCAGCGAGATCGAGCCGGGCGACATCCTTTTCTTTACCGATAAAGATTCAGAAACAGGCGAGATGATTGACTTCGCCGGAATATATACAGGTAGCGGCAGGCTTATTTACAGCCCTTATCCGGGTGAAAAAGTAAAGTTTGCCGACCTTAACAGCTCTTATTGGCAAAACTGCTTCAGCTGTGCTGTAAGAGTTGCTTAAAACCGATTATGACATTGTCCTTCATATAAAACTACAGGAATGCCGTATGCTCTGCAGACGGTGTTTTTGTATATTTTGGGAAATAATCTCGAAAAGACTCGCTTTTGTTACCCTTTTGTAACCGTTGTAACCGTTTTGTAACCATTTGTAACCGAATTGTTACCATATTGTAACCGAATTTTAATTGCTTTTTGCTTTTTTTGTGATATACTTAAATCAAGGACAGAGAACAATATAAAACGATAAAGCAAAGGTCGTGATATTATGAAAAAGAAACTATCATTAATCTTGGCAATGTTTACAGTTTTGGCTTTGGCTTCACTTACCGCTTGTTCCGGAAACAATTCTCCGTCCTATGAAAGCGGAAATGATCCGCAGAACAGCACTCAGAGTTCCGTAGCGGAAAGCTCTGACAACTCTTCCGACAACACATCGAGTGAGGATAACTCCTCTGATGATACGTCAAGCGAAGACAACTCTTCTGACAACACATCGAGTGAGGATAACTCCTCTGATGATACGTCAAGCGAAGACAACTCTTCCGACAACACATCGAGCGAGGATAACTCTTCCGACAACACATCGAGCGAGGACAACTCTTCCGATAATACGTCATCAGACAGCACCGAGTCGCCCGCTCCCTCAGAAAAAGGTGATGCAATAGCAAAGTCGGCTTATGATATGCTCGGTAAACCATTCACTGAGGGCGGATACAGCGCAGAAACAGGTTTTGATAATTCGGGACTTATCTACTATGCGCTGACATCAAACGGTGTCGATTGTCCCAGAGGACTTACCGCACAGAAAGAAATGGGAACTGAAATAGCTCTTGAAAAGCTTGAAAAGGGCGATATAGTTTTCATAAAGGACGGCGACTCGTTCTTTGGCGGTATATATACCGGAGATGACACGATAGTGTTCAGTCCGTATCCGGGACAGAAAGTCCGCACCGCAAGCATGAAGTCGGTATATTATACCGACAACTTCTTAAAGGCTGTAAGAGTGGATTAAACGCTTTTATTGCAATTTTCCTTACTTTCCTAACAATTTCGCAACGCTTTGAAACAACGCATTTCAGTTATAGCAACGCACAGAAAAATCATACTACCGCATATATCTTCCGCCTTGCTTTATCACACTAATTTTTCCGTAACATTCCGCAGCATTTTGCAACGCATTAACATCATCATATAACATCAACACATCGCTGCATAGCAGCAAATTCTCCTCTCTTATATATTATGCCCCCTCGGACAACCGAGGGGGCAAAATCTTTTTGCGTATAAACCGTTTACCGCTTGATTTTCACTGTTCAAACTGTTACAATAAGATTAACAATTCATATTCAGCTTTGAAGCCGAAAGGAAACACAAATATGAAAAAACGCAGAATTTTATTCAACGATAACTGGAGATTCACTCTCACAGAACCGGACAGTGACGGAAAGACGCTTGAAAACGCACATTGGTATAATGTTGAGATACCGCACGACTGGCTTATAGGCGATACGGCGAATCTCTACAAGTCCGGCTGTGGCTGGTACGAGAAGTATTTCACCGTAGATGCTCTCGGAGAAGACGATTGCTATATCCTGATTTTTGACGGCGTATATATGGACACTACCGTCTATGTAAACGATAAGGAAGTCGGCAAGTGGAAGTACGGCTATACCAGCTTCAGCTTTGATATAACCGATGCTCTGAAAAACGGCGAAAACCGCATTTTAGTCAGAGTAAACCATAAATCCCCGAATACCCGCTGGTACAGCGGAGCCGGAATATACAGAAACGTGTGGCTCAGAAAAACCTCCCGCCGTCACATCGTTGAAAACGGTGTCTATATCAGCGCAAAGTGCAGTGATTCAGATCGCAGAGAACACGGCAAATGGAAGACTACTGTACAGATAAGCCTTTCCGACACGGTCTGCGGCTTGATTTCATATACATTAAGAGATCCCGAGAACAGAGAGGTTTACGTTTGCGAACGCAGACTTTGCGGCAAGAACGATAAGCTGGTGTTCTATATGGATGCTCCTAAATTATGGGATATAATCACACCCAATTTATATACCTTGTCCGTGATACTTTATGACGATAACGGAAACAGGCTTGATGATACTGTTGAAAAATTCGGCTTCAGGACCACAAAATTCAGCGCAAACGAGGGCTTTTTGTTAAACGGTATTCACCTCAAGCTGAACGGTGTTTGTATGCACCACGACTTAGGCGCACTCGGCGCTGCGGTAAATTACGACGCTACCCGCCGACAGCTTGAAAAGCTGAAGAATATGGGCGTAAACGCTATCCGCACCAGCCATAACCCTCCGTCAAGAGAGCTTATGGAGCTTTGCGACAAAATGGGCTTCCTCGTTGACAGCGAAATATTCGATATGTGGGAGCTTGCCAAGAACGAGAACGATTATCACCGTTTCTTCCCCGACTGGTATAAGAAAGATGTTGAAGCGTGGATAAAACGTGACCGTAATCACCCGTCGGTTATAATGTGGAGCATAGGCAACGAAATATACGATACGCATAAAAGCCCCAGAGGACTTGAGGTTGCGAAGATGCTTTGCGAGGAGGTCGAAAAGAACGACCCTATGCACAATGCCCCGCCCACGATAGCCTCAAACTATATGCAGTGGGAAAACGCACAGAACGTTGCCGATTATCTTAAGATTGCAGGCTATAACTATGCGGAAAAGCTGTATGACGAGCATCACGAAAAGCATCCCGACTGGGTTATTTACGGCAGTGAAACCGCCTCGACGGTACGCTCAAGAGGCATATACCACTTCCCCTATGATACAGGCTTACTGGTATATGACGATCTGCAATGCTCCGATCTCGGAAACAGCATTGTAAACTGGGGAGCATCTCCGCTCAGATCATTCGCTATGGATGCCGCCGCAGAATATTCAATGGGACAGTTCGTATGGACAGGATTTGACTATATCGGAGAGCCTACCCCCTACAATACCAAGAATTCATACTTCGGCATCATAGATACCGCAGGCTTTGAAAAAGACTCGTTCTGGTTCTATAAATCGGTATGGGATATAGCCGAGGAAAAATCCTTCATTCACGTTTCTCCTTGCTGTTGGGATTTCAACGAGGGTCAGCTTATAGACGTGCTTGTTTATTCGGATCTTCCGTTTATCAGACTTCATTACTGTGGAGAGATGTATGACGGAAAGGTGATAGATCACCTCACGGAAGACAAGCTCTGCGCCCGCTTCACAGTGCCGTTCCATAAGGACAAGCCGCTTGCGGTAAGAGGCTATCTCAGCCCCGATTGCGATGTTGATGATTACGAAAAGGAGGAGGTCCTTTTCACCTCTCTCGACCCCTATAAAGTAAATATGAGCCCCGATGTGAGCGAAATAACGGCTGACGGAAGATCGCTTGCGTTTATTACCGTAACCGTTGACGATATAATGGGACAGGAAGTTCAGAATGCGGTAAACAGAATAAAGTTCACCGTAAAGGGCGCAGGCAGACTTGTAGGACTTGATAACGGCGACAGCACCGACTATGACAGCTATAAGGGCAATCATAGAAAGCTGTTCTCCGGAAAGCTCCTTGCGATAATCGAATCCACCTTTGAAACGGGCGACATAGTTATCACCGCCGAAAGCGAGGGCTTGAAGCCTAAAACGATAACTATAAAAGCGGTAGCCCCCGAAACAGAGCCGCAGGGAGTAAGCGTTGTTACTCAAAACGCATTCCCCGCAGTAACCACGCCCTACACAAATGAAATTCCCGTAAGAAAAATCGACCTTTTCGACAGTGAGCCTCGTACACTGACAAAGGAACGTGATACTGCCGAAATTTCGGTAAAGATATTCCCCGAAAACGCAACCTTCCGTGACATAGAGTTCAAATGCTGTACCGATAACGGAGTTGAGATCAGCTTTGCAAAGGTAGTTTCGTTTGACGGAAATACGGCAACGCTTAAAGCCTTCGGTGACGGCAAATTCCGCCTGAGAGCATATTCAAAGAACGGTACCGATATTCCGAAGATTATCTCCGAGCTTGAATATACGGCAGAAGGACTCGGAAAAGCAGAAAAGGATCCTTATATCTTTATTGCCGCCTGCCTTTGCGATTTCTCGAATGTTCCCGTTATCACGATAGACAGAGGCTCGCTCGGCGGCTTTAACGGAAGAACGACCGTCGGCTTCAGCTCCGTTGATTTCGGCGGCGGAACCAAGAAGATTACGATAAGCGTCGGAAACAGCGGCGGCGGTGAAGATTATCCCGTAGAGCTGTATCTCGGCGATGCCGACAACGGCGGCAGATATATCGGCACATTTGCAATAAAGAATAACGGCGGATGGGACAGAGCATACCCTCAGACCTTCGACTTGCCGTGCAGAATAAGCGGAACGCACGACATCAGCTTTGTTATCAACAATTCCTGCATATTCGGCGGCTTTGAGTTTGAAAAGTACGACCGTACCTATGCGGAAAACTCTGCGGCAGACAACGATAATCTGTACGGCGATGATTATAAGGTAAACGGCTCGTGCGTTGAGGAGATAGGCAACAACGTTGTTATCGAATTCAACGGCCTCGATTTCGCAGGCGGTACGGATAAGATAACCGTTACAGGCAGAACACCGCTCGATAACTGCACGATTCAGCTCAGAGTAAATGACGAGAACGGCAGCCAGACCACCCGTCTGCTCGAATTCCCCCACGCAGACGAGTACACGCCGGTAACGTTTGACATCGAGCATATCGCAGGCAAGAACAACATTGCATTCGTATTCCTGCCCGGCACACAGTTCGATATGAAATCGTTCAGATTCACAAAAACCGAAGATTAAACCGGTTCTTATTAAAGCAACACAGTGAAATATATCGCAAACACCGCCTAAAACATTTTCCGTATCGACAAGGAGTTAATATTTTCGTGAGTACATCATTACAACTGCACTGACATTGACCTTTCAAAAAAACGCCACTAACCTGAGATATATGTACTAACCTGCGGACGTGTAGCGTTAAGCGTCCCTGCATTAACAGGTCATACAATGTTCCGGTGGTTAATCGAGTTCCGCCAACACCCCGACGGGGTGGGGGTGTGAGTAAGGAAAGAGGGAGCCACGAGGGAGAGAACCTAAGAGTATAGGGCTGAGTCTTGCTTACGCAAGCACTCGGACGTTTCGCTCTGCTTCACTGGGCTGTCAAGTCCCTTGCCCTAGTCTCTTTGGTTCTTTCCCTCGTTAATATTGACAAGTGTACCCATTTGAATAGCGAACCCGAGAAGTGCTGTCCGACAAAAAGAACTATCGGTAGCTTGTTACCAAAGATAAATACTAAAAAGCCACGGCATCCGCCGTGGCTTATGTCTGCGAAAAACTACATAATTATTGAAAATGGGTGTTTAGCCTTGCTTGCTCCTCCTGTTGCACTAAACCTTGCCATTCCCACAGCCATCTTATAAGAACATCTATCCTTCGCCTCGCACCAACCTTTCCAAATCCGCACCACCACACCCGCTTTCCGTAATGCCAACATTTATATGCAACGATATGCTTTCACATTCGCACTATCCCACTCGCTTTTCGTAGGGGAGCGGGCTTGCCACTCCCGTTGCATCGATGTTTTTTGATTTTCTGAGTGTTTTTAATATGTTAAGTATCAAGGATAAAATAAGATTACATTTTACATAATAATTCTATTAACTTGCTTTTTGATAATTGCAATGATGTTTCGGGAGAGGTAAGCAAGGCAAGGATGCCTTAGCGTGTGTGCCCTGAGTTTTGCGTGGATGCAAAACCATACAAGCACACACATACCCTCACCCTACAAATATTTCTACAATTTATCACAACCGCACATAAATTGCAGACACCGCACTTGCCATATGAACGCTTTGCCGGTTTCGCAAAACGTAGCAAATCGCCAACACCCTTACCTTTTTAATGAACGCTCTGTTCGTTTCGCACTATCCCTCGCCTCGCACTAACCCTTCCAAATCCGCATTATCCTTCGAAAAGCACTACCACCCTTGCCTCCCTTGTCAAAGGGAGGTGGATTGACGGCAAGGCACAAACTGTTGTCTTGTTGCGTTTTAATTGCGACACATCCGCCTTTTTATTCACCAAACTTTTCTGCCGTCAAGACGGAGGGATTGCTTTACACCACCAACCCTCCCAAAAACGCACTACCCCTTGAGGTGCTATACTAAAATTGGACACATGGGGGTAGAAAAACAGAAAGGCAAGGTGTATAACCCGCCGTGGCTTTTCCCCTCCAACCAACTAAAAACCACCTCTTTTTCCCAATCGCACTATCATTTACACCCCTTCGCTATAGACTTTTTGTGAAAAACATGCTATAATATAAACGATTATAAACAACTGCACCGTGTTTTAATGCTTTGACAACGCAAGCGGTCAGACACAAGGAGGTGTTCGGAGCAGATGACTTATGAAAAGTCCTGCGGCGGTATTGTTTACAGAAAATTTCACGGCAATACGGAAATATTGCTTATAAAGCACATCAAGTCGGGCTACTGGTCATTCCCGAAAGGACACGTTGAAAACGGCGAAACCGAAGAAGAAACTGCAAAACGTGAAATAAAAGAGGAAACCGGCATAGACGTTTATATTGACTCGGGCTTCAGAGAAACGGTTACATATTCGCCACGCAAGGACGCAAAAAAGGAAGTTGTGTATTTTGTTGCCCGTGCAAAAAATTATGATTACACCCCCCAGCTTGAAGAAATTTCTGAGATACGCTGGGTAGGCATAGGACAGGCGCATAACCTGCTCGTCTATGACAACGACAAGCTGATAGTAAATAAGGCAAAGAGCTTTATCGCACTTATGAAATGAAGAAATTGTGTTTTGAGTAAAAGAAGAAAATGCGAAAGGAAACCCCACATGACATACGAACAGGCATTTGAATACGTCGGTTCTTTCACAAAATCCGGTACGCCTGTAAAGGGCCTTATAAGATTTGTTATTCTTATGAGGCTTCTCGGCAATCCGCAAAACGAGCTTAAAATAGTTCACGTTGCAGGGACAAACGGAAAAGGTAGCGTATGCGAATATATAAGCAACGCTGTAAAAGCCGACAACAAGAGCGTAGGAAAATTCACATCACCCTATATTGAGTGCATCGAGGAACGCATACAGGTAAACGGCAAATATATCTCACGCCCTGCCTTTGCGCTGCTGTGCGAGCAGGTGAAAAAGGCAGTCGAACAGACAGGCTTTGACGGATTCTCACAGTTTGAGATACTCTGCGCCATAGCCCTGCTTTATTTCTATAAGGAGCAGGTAAACGTTGCCGTTATAGAAACAGGTATAGGCGGACTTCTTGACTGCACTAACGTTGTAAATCCCGCTGTCAGCGTTATAACATCGGTAGATTTCGACCATACCGATGTGCTTGGCGATACGCTTACCGAAATAGCACGTCACAAGGCAGGCATAATAAAGCCGTCCGTTCCGTGCATAGTATATCCGGGACAGGCAAAAGAGGTAATGCATATCATTGATGATAAATGCCGTGAGTATAACTGCGAAGAAATTATCCCCGATATGTCAAGAGTGCAGATGCTCCATATGGATATTACCGATGTGTTCTTTTCGTACAAGGGTATGAATTATCATCTCGTTATGTCCGGTGAACATCAGATAAAAAATGCACTGTGCGCCATAGAGGCATGCCGTATACTGAATATAGAGTACAGCAGTGTGTTCACAGGACTTGAAAGATCCGCCCTCAGAGCAAGAATGGAGGAGGTAAGCGTGAACGGCGTTACCTGCATTATAGACGGCTCGCACAACCCCTCCGCAATGAGAGCCGCCGAAAAACTGTTGAGCTGCGACAAAAGAAAAATACACGCCGTAGTCGGTATGATGGCAAACAAGGACTGGCAGACCGCCCTTAAAATAATTCTCCCCCGCTTCGAAGACGTGATATTCGTTGACGGCTTTATGCCCGGATGCGTACCCGCTTCTCAGCTTACACGCTTTGCCATAGAGCAGGGAGTACGCTGTACCGCCTGCGGCGACCTTAACAGCGCAATATCGCAGGCAACGCTCAAGGCAGGAACAAAGGATATAGCGATGGTCACAGGCTCGCTCTACCTTGCCTCCGCCGCCGAAAAGATAATCAGCAAGTAAAACCCAATAACTATCTAATATTTAAAAGGAACGATAATTCAACCAAGCACCATACTTGCCTTTAAATGAACGCTCTGACGGCTTTGTGCTATACCTTGCCTCGCACTACCACACTTGCCTTTTAATGAACGCTTTGCCAGTTTCACATCCGCACTATCCCACTCGCTTTTCGTAGGGCGAAGGTCTATGTGTGCTTGTACGGCTTAGGATTTGCACTATCACATTGGTCTTTTCGTAGGGGAGCGGGCTTGCCCCTCCCGTTGCACCGAATGCTGTCACTCTCACAACCATTGCAAAAGTACAACCATCCCTCGCTCCGCACTATCACCCTTGCCTTTCGATGAACGCTTTGCCAGTTTCGCAAAATGTAGCAAATCGCCAACACCCTTGCCTTTAAATGAACGCTCTGACGGTTTTGCACTATCCTTTGCCAAGCACTATCACCCTTGCCTCCCCTCGAAAAAGGGGAGGTGGCTTGACGGCAAGGCACAAGCCTAAATTTTACAGCGTTTTTATGGGATATATCCGACTTTTATAAATTACTAAGTCGGTCTGCCGTCAAGACGGTGGGGATTGCTCCCCCTTAGCACCATCAATGAGATTTTCCGCACTATCCCTTGCCTCGCACTACCGCCTTTGCCATTTAATGAACGCTTTGCCAGTTTCACATCCGCACTATCCCACTCGCTTTTCGTAGGGGAGCGGGCTTGCCCCTCCCGAAACATCATTGTAATTATTAAAAACAATTCAAAAGAAATCTAATGTAAAAAGGAATTCTATTTTACTCTTGATACTTGACAGATTATAATCACTCAAATAATCAAAACATCGATTCAGCGGGAGGGGCAAGCCCCATCCCCTACGAATATTCCTACAATTCATCACAACCGCACATAAACTGCAAACACCAAATTTGGCTCCCTTGAGTAAAGGTGATACTGCTTTACCAACCCTTCCAAAACTGCACTATCCCTTGCCTCGCACTAAACTTGCCTCCCTTGTCAAAGGCGAGCTTCTGCTACTCGGTCAAACCGAGCCAACTGCGGTGGTGATTGAAGTTTATAGCACTACCGCCCTAAAACTTTTTTTCTATCACAGTTTATTTTCAATCAGTATAAAATTGTTTTAACAAGCAAAGCCGCCCGATAACCGAGCGGCTTTATAAAAACTAAAACCGACCCTTTCGAGCCGGCACAATATCAATATAGCAACTTTACCTGTAAGCCGAGTTTTGTCGTGTGCGATCATCTATCTACGCCCTGCGTCGCCGCAGACCTCAAGCCACCTTAAATCGGGACCGCCGAGCAGACGGTTCACCCCCGAAACCAATCGGTGTTGCATCGGATAGGGTTTACAGACAGGAACAGTCGCCTGCCCCGTGGTGAGCTCTTACCTCGCCTTTCCACCCTTACACTGTAAAAACAATGCGGTATATTTCTGTTGCACTCGCCCTGGAGTCGCCTCCGGCTGCCGTTAACAGCTATCCTGCTCTGTGATGCTCGGACTTTCCTCACGGTTTTCACCCCGCGACCGCACAGTAAAGTTGCGATAGTTATTGTATCATATTTTCTTGTAAAAATCAAGATGGTTTTATAGACGATAGGTTAGTAGAAAAAGTGTGATTTTCAATATGAAGTGCAAATTTCTATCCCTATAAGAACGCTTTGTGGGCTTTGCGTCCTGCAAAGCCTTTGGGCGTTCTATCTCGGCATCCTTGCTGAAATCCCAAATCCATCCCCGTGGTGAAAGGCTGTGTATGCTTGGTTGGCTTTGCGTCCTTGCAAAGCCCTTGGGCATACACGCCCGGCATCCATGCCGGGGCTGAGTGTGGGGCTGCCGCCCTCACCCCGCTTGGGGCTACGCCCCAAACCCCTGTTAGACATTATAAAAAATATTTATAGAAAGGAGTAAAAGCATATTATGACCGTAAAGCCGAATATAAAAAAGAACTTCAATATAACGTGGCTGCTCCTGTACGGCGCAGGACTTATCACTGTCGGTATACTTGTACTTGTAAACGGAAAAATAGTGGTAGAGCCTGCCGCAAGGCTTGGCGGTATCTTTATCGTTGCAAACGGTATCCACCGCCTTATCCGTGCTTACGCAAGACACCGGCGACTGCCCGTGTTCAGCGGCGTCGGAAACATTATAATAGGACTTATATCCGTTTTCTTTCCCGCCGCTACTCTTGCGCTTCTGTCGTTTATATTCTCACTTTACGTTTTTCTTAATGCCCTTGTAAAATTCATCGACTTCGGCACAGCCCTTAAAAATGCCGTTCCCGATGCGTTCTATGACTTTTTTTCGGGAATATTCTTCACCGTTTTCGGTATTATTATGCTTTTCGGCACCCTTATGGGAAGTCAGGGTATGCTTGTTGTCATCGGACTATATTGCATAATTTACGGCGCAGGCGAACTCCGCCTGTTTATCCGTGAGGCTGTCCCGAATAAAGCCAAAGGCATCATCCGCCGCAGGATACGCTTTTCGCTTCCGCAGGTCATAACCACGTTCATACCGCTGAAAACCTTGCGCAGCTATACCGAGCGTCTTGATTCCCGTGAGATAGATATTGAAAAACTGCAAAACGAGGAGCGTTACGAGAAAAGCGCCGACGCCCCCGATATACACGTTCTTATCCATGTCAGCGCCGACGGAGTAGGTTCTATAGGACATTGCGACCTTGTGCTGAACGGCACGGTAATATCCTACGGAAATTACGATAAAGCGTCCGAGCGCCTTTTCGGCGGCATCGGTGACGGCGTGCTTTTTAAAGCGGATTTTGACAAGTATATAAATTTCTGCGTCTATCACGATCTGCAGATGGTGTTCGATTTCGGCATAAAGCTGTCGGAAAAACAGCTTGCAAAAGTCAGAAAAGGCATAGCAAAGCTCGAAAGAAACATCGCCCGCTGGAAACCGCCCTATCAGCTTGCAGCCGAAAACAGCCCCGCCGCCGATATTGCGGATTTTGACGATTATTGCAGTTCGCTGTGGAACGGCACACACGCACGGTTCTATAAGTTTAAAAGCGGCAGATTCAAGACCTATTTCGTTATGAGTACAAACTGCGTTTTCCTTGCGGATTATATACTAAGCAAGGCAGGAACCGATATAGTAAAGACCGCAGGCATAATAACCCCCGGCGATTATTACGATTATATGCAGAGCGAATACGCCCTCCCCGGCGGAATAGTCATAACCCGTGACATTTACAGTAAATATAACGTTTCGCCGACTGAAACTTAAGTGAAAATCCTTGAACTTGACACGATAGTGTGATATACTACAATAGGACAAGAATTTACATTTACGGGTAGCAAAAAGTCAGAAAATTCATCGTTGATTTATGTGATATCATTATGTATTTTTTGTAGGGGAGGGGCTTGCCCCTCCCGTGAAAAGAATAAAGAAATCCGAAAGATTGCTAAGTTGTTTATTTATAGCAATCTGCTTTATATCGGAATGATTAAAGTCCTAACTACAGAGAATAAGTTGGTATAATATATTCGGCGATATATTTACCCCCGCATAAAGAAAGGACATACTATGAAGCTAAATATCAGGTTAACAGCAACAATACTTGCCTGTGCGTCAATTCTGACGTCGGCGTGCGCCTGCTCATCACAGAATGCAAGTTCTACTACGGACAGCAAAAGCGAAAGCAGTGTAGCGGAAAGCACCCCGGCAGAAAGCAAGGATGATACAAAAAGCGATACAACAAGCGATAATTCATCCGCAACTTCGGAAAGCACCGTTTCTTCCGATGGATCATCAACAGACAACAAGAAGCCTGTCGGCGTTGACGGCGTTCAGACAAACGGTCAGCTTGTCGTTGACATAGACGGTCATACATGGGGCATCTCCCTTTACGGCGGCGGCGACGGCGCAAATTATGCGTCATACCTCAACGAGTTCAAGGAAAAGGTAGGCTCATCGGTAAACGTATTCAATATGGTAGTGCCTACAGCAGGCGCATACTACCTTCCCGAAGGCTACGAAAAATACAATGCAAGCCACAGGGATTCGATAAACAGCATAGCAAACAAGCTGGTGAACGTGATAAACGTTGACGGATACGCCGCACTTGAGGCACACACAAACGAGTACATCTATACCCGTACCGATCACCACTGGGAACCCCTCGGCGCATATTATGCGGCAAAGGCCTTCTGTGAAATGGCGCAGGTACCAGTAAAGGAACTTTCGACCTACAAGACGGAAACGATAGAAGGCTTTGTCGGAACAATGTACGCATTTACCGAGTATAACGAGCGTATCAAGAACGACCCCGATACCTTCACCTACTATATTCCCTCTACAGATTACACCGCCACCTATTATACCACCGACTTCAAGGTTGACGAGCAGTTCACACAGTTCCACAGCATATTTGTAGATCAGCCCGCAAGCGGCGCATATTCAACCTTTATGGGCGGCGATCAGAAGATAGTAAAGATAGAAACCGCAAACAAGAACGGCAGAAAACTCTGCATCTTCAAGGACAGCTACGGCAATGCCGAAGTTCCCTTCTTTATAGATTCCTTCGAGGAAATCTACGTTTGCGACATCCGCTACTTTGACCTTTACGCACCCGACTTTATTAAGGATAACGGCATTACCGACGTTCTGTTCACAATGTGTACATTCTCCGCTGTCGGTGAAAATGCAGAGGGCATAAAGAACAACCTGCTTTCAAAGTAAAGCTCTGACAGGTTTTCTGAAAGGAGGAGCAGTATGAAAAAGCTCCCGAAGATAACAGCACTTATATTGACATTATCGCTCGCCTGCGGATGCTCGGAGATTTTCCCCGACAGTAACGCAAGCGGCAAGGACACATCGGCATACACCCTACCACCCGACCCCGTATCATCGGAAGCTCCCTCGGACACCGAAAGCGAAGAAACCGGACAGCCCGATAACTCCGCTCCCGAAACGTTACCGCCGGATACTTCCGCCGAAGAAACCTCCGTTCCCGAAACAGACGGCACTTCTTCCGAAGAAAGCTCCGCCCCCGCAATTAGCACCGATATAAACAGCTACAGGGCGATAGGCGACAACGGCATATTAGTCGCAGGGATGGATGATCACTACCGTGGAATTATGTTCTACGGCGGTACATACGGCTACTGCGACCAGTATATGACCGATGTAAAGGCGTTCCAGTCGGCACTCCCCGAAGTGACGGTATATTCTATGGTAATACCGACCTCTGTCGATTTCTACAATCCGACCGAATACAAGGGCTACACCGAGCTTCAGAAGGATAAGATAGATTATATCGAAAGCGGACTTAAAAGCACAGGCGTTACAAACGTCAGCGTGTACGACACCCTGTCAAAGCACACCTCAGAGGAGATATACTCAAGGACGGATCACCACTGGATGCCGCTCGGCGCATATTATGCCGCACAGGTGTTCTGCAAAACTGCAGGTGTAAAGGTACCGGATATAAAGAATTACCGCAAGGAAACCTGCGGCGGTTATGTCGGCTCAATGTATTACTATTCGTCCGATGAGCATCTTAATAACGACCCCGAAACCTATGCGGTCTACTATTCTCCGAATGAGGATAAGCTGAAAACCACATATTACGACCGTTATTACAGCAACGGCTATGACAGCAACCTTTTCCTTTGCGACAACGCAAGCTATTACTACCTGTCGTTTTTAGGCAGTGACGATCTCATCGCCCACATAAAGACCAACGCAAAGACGGGCAGAAACTTAGTCGTTATCAAGGAAAGCTACGGCAACGGGCTTATCCCGTTCTTCACCGAGAGCTTTGATAATATCTATGTGCTTGACCTGCGCTACTGCGAGGTAAACGCAATAAAATTCTGCAAGCAGGTCGATGCGACCGATCTGCTGTTTGCAAACTGCGCCTATACCGTTGCAGGCGGCAACTGCGACTACTTCTCATATATAAGAAACATTTAAGGAAGATTACATGAAAGAACTTGAATACCCCTTCGACAGCGGTTATCTGCTGAAAAAGAAACGCTCTATAAAAAGACTGCTCCTGTCAGACGGCAGTGTGCGTATAAAGAAAAAAATCGCCGTTCTCGGCGGCTCAACCACGAATGATATAATAAATATGCTCGAATTATTCCTGCTGAACTACGGCATCGAGCCGACCTTCTACGAGTCGGAGTACAACCGCTACTGGCAGGATGCGGTATTCGGAAATGAGGAGCTTGACAGCTTCTCACCCGACCTTATTTTTGTTCACACGTCCAACCGCAACATTCTGAAATATCCTGCGATAACCGACAGCAAGGAGCAGACAGACGCTCTTTTTGCCGAGCAGATGAGATATTTTGAAACGATGTGGGAAAAGATAGCCGAGCGCTATCACTGCCCCGTAATCCAGAATAACTTCGAACAGCCGTATTTCAGACTTATGGGCAACCGTGATGCGTTTGACTGCCGAGGCAGAGTGAACTTCATAAACAGGCTGAACACAGCGTTTGCCGATTATGCCGCATCGCACGAGAGCTTTTATATCAATGATATAAACTATGTCAGCGCCTGCTACGGTCTTGACAAGTGGAGCGAGCCGTCCTACTGGCATCTATATAAGTACGCAATGTGCGTTCCTGCGATACCCGATTTTGCATTCAACTTAGCGGCAATAATAAAGTCGGTATTCGGCAAGAACAAGAAAGCGCTTGTACTTGACCTTGATAATACGTTATGGGGCGGAGTTGTCGGAGATGACGGTGTTGACGGTATCGAAATCGGACAGGAAACCCATATGGGACAGGTCTATGCCGAATTCCAGAAGTACCTCGGACTTGTGAAGGATACAGGTGTAATGCTGACCGTCTGCTCGAAGAATGATGAGGAAAACGCCCTTGCAGGACTTAATCACCCCGAGGGCAGTTTAAAGCCCGATGATTTCATAATGATAAAGGCAAACTGGGATAACAAGGACAGAAACATCGAGGCAATAGCGACAGGACTCAACATCGGACAGGATGCGCTTGTATTCCTTGACGATAACCCTGCCGAGCGTGCGATAGTTTCCGCACAGCTGCCTACAGTAGCCGTTCCCGAAATGGAGCGTCCGGAGGATTATATAAGAGTGGTAGACCGCTCACGCTTCTTTGAGATAACCGCTTTTTCGAGCGATGATTTAAAGCGTAACGAAATGTACAAGGAGAATGCGGTAAGAGCCGCACAGCAGGCACAGTTCACCGACTACGGCGAGTATCTTCACAGTCTTGAGATGGTGGCTGTGATAGATGACTTCCTGCCTGTCTATCTCCCCCGCATAACACAGCTTACAAACAAGAGCAACCAGTTCAACCTCACCACAAAGCGTTTTACGACCGCAGAAATGGAGCAGGTATTCGCAGATGACAGTTATATCAGGCTGTACGGCAGGCTTGCCGACAAGTTCGGTGACAACGGTATAGTATCGGTAGTTATCGGAAAGGTGAACGGCGATACGCTCGACATAGATTTATGGCTGATGAGTTGCCGTGTGCTTAAGCGTGATATGGAATACGCAATGCTCGACAATCTCTGCGACAGAGCAAAACAGCGTGGACTTAAGACGGTAAAGGGTTATTATTACCCCACCGCAAAGAATAAAATGGTGAAAGAGCTGTACGGCGACTTCGGCTTTACGAAGGTCAGCGAGGATGCAGACGGCAACACCGTATGGGAGCTTTCGCTTTCGGGCTACGAGCCTAAAAACAAGTATATTACTGTAGAAAGGAACAAGTAAAATGAGCGAGCAGGAAATTTACGAAAGATTAAACGAGGTTTTCAGAAACGTATTTGACGATGACGAGATCGAGGTCGAAGCTGGCACAACAGCAGATGATATAGAGGACTGGGACAGCCTCGAGCATATCAACCTCATCTCCGCTGTAGAAGACGAATTCGGCATCCGTTTCAAGATGGGCGAGGTTTCTTCGATGAAGAACGTCGGCGAAATGGTTGACATCATAAAGGCAAGAGCCTGAGCGGGCGGGCGGCGAGTCGCCGCTGACAATTCCGCCTTTGGAAAGGTCTGAGATTGGCGGACGGTAGCAAAACGGCGGGATTAAACAAAGCAATAATTTAAATAAGCGGCGGTCACGGTGGTGCGGCAATGAGCCGCCTCAAATTCCGCCTTTGGAAAGGTCTGAGATTGGCGGACGGTGGCAAAACGGCGGACAGCAATGTGCCGTTTCAAATTCCGCCTTTGGAATTGTCGGCGGTCAGCTAAGATTAGCAGAACGGCGGGATTAAACAAAGCAATAAATCAGATAAGCGGTCACAGCAACAAGCAGTGACCGCTTTTTATATTCTTATCGCACTATCTATCCCTTGCTTTGCACCATCACACTTGCCTCCCTTGTCAAAGGTGAGGTGCTGTCGCCCGAAAAAATTCGGGCGACTACCGGAGGGATTGTCACTCCACCAACCCTTCCAAAACCGCACTATCCCTCTCGCTTTTCGCAATGCTAA